>JACCDN010537518.1_pt1 | contig 42262 bp, 34 predicted proteins | sample 7441691 | NCBI WGS metagenome assembly JACCDN01 (sample SAMN15323439, study PRJNA562643) | freshwater metagenome | isolation source: river surface water | place: USA:Blue River Watershed | collected 2017-08-16 | reverse complement strand
GGACAGACTGTCAAAGACTATCTCAATGCTGCAGGTGTTGGTACAGGTGCCGACCGAAATTCTGTCATTCTCATTCGCGCAGATGGCTCTGCACTGACAAGCAACGGTGGTGTGTTTGGCTCGATCAACAACACCAAAGTCATGCCTGGTGACGCCATCGTCATGCCCGACAAGCTAGACCGCGAAGCCACCTGGAGCGCCGTCATTCGCAACGCCAAAGACATCACACAAATTTTCTATCAACTCGGTTTGGGCGCTGCAGGTTTGAAAGCGTTGGGTTACTAATCATGAACGATCAAACCACAGCACCAGTTACAGCAGATGCAGAAGACGACGAAATCAGTCTGCTCGATTTAGCCATTGCACTTGGCGAAGAAAAGAAAACCCTTTTTGCTATTCCTGCCATCACCACGACACTGGCCATCGTGGTAAGTTTGCTGATGACCCCCATCTTCACGGCCAAAACCGTCATCATGCCGCCTCAGCAGCAGCAAAGCGGCGCTGCTTCGGCTTTGGCAAGCTTGGGTGCGCTGGCGGGGTTGGCTGGGGCTGCTGCAGGTGTGAAAAGCGCAGATGAAATGTATGTGGCCTTTATGCAAGGTGAGACATTGCAGCGAGCTGTCATTGAAAAGCTCGACCTTCAAAACAGATACGAAAAGAAAACCATCTTTGAAACTAGAGCGCAGCTAAATGACAACGTCAAAATCACGACCGAAAAAAAAACGGGCTTGATCACCATTTCTGCTGATGATAAAGACCCAGATTTTGCAACCAAATTGGCCAATGCGTATGTCGAAGAGTTACGCAACCTCATGGGCAGGTTGGCTGTCACAGATGCTCAGCAACGCCGGGTTTTCTTTGAGCAGCAAATTGCAAAAACGCAAGAAGAACTGGCTCAAGCTGAAGCCAACTTCCGATCTGCCAAAGAAAAGTCGGGCATGCAAGTCACGGCTGTCATTGCTGAAGGTGGTGTCCGTGCCAGCGCTGAAATGCGTGGACAAATTGCAGCCAAAGAAGTGCAAATGCAGGCTTTGAGCCGCTTTGCCACATCACAAAACCCTGACTTACAGCGTTTGGGTAGCGAGTTAGGGGCGTTGCGCTCTCAGCTTGCAAAAATAGAGCAAGGCTCGGGTGGTGAACAAAGCACATCGCCCCAGCAGCAGCTAGCTGTAAAGTCTTATCGCGACATCAAGGCGCGCGAAGCTATGATGGGTGTCTTGGTGGCTCAATATGAGTCAGCTCGGGTAGATGAGTCTCGAGAGGGGCCGCTTATCCAGGTGGTTGATGTTGCGCAAGCTCCTGAACGTAAGTCCAAGCCTAAGCGCGCAATGATTGTTTTGGTGGCTGCGTTTGCTGGATTATTTTTCGGCGTTATGGCGGCATTGGTGAGAAAAGCGATTAGAGATGCCACCTTGATTCCGGAGGCGAGTGCCCAAATGGCCAAACTCAAAGAAGCTTGGCGTATAAAGTGAGCCTAATTCGGCAACGCAATAAAAAAACCTTATTAACTTGATTTTCCGCTGCGAAAGCCTTTAAGATTGTTCAATTTCGAACAAGGTAAAGCTGTGCTAATTGAATCATCTTAATGATCTCAATGTGGCGGTAGCATGCCCAAAGGTTTGTAAGTGGTAAGCCGTCAAAAAATTTTGCAAGAAGACACTTACTTTAGGGTTTTGCGCTTGGTTGAAGCTAATCCGGACATAACTCAACGAGAGTTGGCAGATGTATTGGGTGTCAGTGTAGGCGGTCTGAACTATTGCATTAAAGCGCTTATTCAAAAGGGCTATGTAAAAGTGAATAACTTTAGGCAAAGTAAGAGAAAGTTTGGCTATGTCTACTTGCTAACCCCTGCTGGGGCAATTGAAAAAGCAAGGCTGACGGGGCGTTTCTTACAAAGAAAAATGCAAGAGCATGAGGCGATTCGGATGGAGATAGAGGCTTTAACCAAAGAAGTTCAAGAGCATGTGCCTATTTCTGGTAACAGTAGGTGATATATTGGTTTAGTCGTTTCAAGGAAAGATATTGGTTTCTAGTGAAAATCTGACGCATTAATTTAGGGGTATTGATGAATACTATTGAGCGCTTAGATTCTTTTTGAGGTCATCATTGAGTGTGATCGCCCTAAGGTGTTCTTTTCGGTGGATCATCCTCCCCGACTTTGGTCGCTTACCCTCAAGTGTTTCCCAAGGCGGTTCTTGGCGCTTATTGGCAGCAAGAGCCCTGCTTCAATTCAAGCTGAAGTAGGTTTACATTTTCAATTATGTTCCGTATAAGAGGTATCTGCATGGCATGAGTGCAGTTCAATGCACATCGTAATTGCCCTCATTATTGTTGCCGGCGTTTTTTGCAAATGAACCGAACGCTTTTCAAGAGATAATGCATACCGCTGGACGAGGTTCATAAATTGATCAACCTAGGCTCTATTTCATTTTCGATCAATCGGACTCATTCCGGCGCATTTTTTGGGTGACCCCAGTAAAGCTAGGCAAAACTGGGTTGGGCGCCAATGATCACATTGAAAAAATGTACACCGAAATAACGGCCAGCAATCTAGTGCGTGCTTATGAATGTGAACTACACAATACTAACGGCATTAGAAAATTGGTTTCTGGCGCATACAAGAGTGAATATTGCGCTGCGTTGACTTATGTCCCTCGCTGAAAAATCTACATCAATACTCAAGCGTGATGTGCTCGTTTATAGCGCCAAGTTATTAACCAGTGTAATCATCGCCCGCAAACTCGGACCTGATATGCTAGGTGTCTTCATCATACTTTCTTTGATTCCTTCGTATGCAGAGTCTTTTGGTCGAGTCAAGTTTGATGTTGCCGCAGTGTATTTGTTGGGTAAACAAAGATATCTTATCGGCGAGGTATTGCTGACTCTAAACCTACTTGCCTTGGCCAGCAGCGGGCTCATAGTTGCTGTAATCGTATGGCAGTTCGACTGGATCTACAGTGTATTGTTTTCAAAGACAAAATACGACGCCATCACACTGGCACACTTTATCCTGCTGCAGATTCCGTTGCACTTCCTTTGGATGAACTACTCTTACATGATTCTACATAAGGAGGATACTGTCTCCTACAATCGTATGATTTTAATCAACGCGCTAGTTTCGTCGATACTTTCGATAAGCTTGCTCATCTTGTTGGATTTGGGTCTCTGGGCGGTGGCGTTTTCAGCAGTAGTTGGCACTTTGCTGAGCCTTATTTATGGAATCATTGCTGTGGGTGTGATCGGACCTACAGGAAAGGTATTTAATCGAACGCTTATTTTAGACCTCTTCAAATATGGTGCCAAACTGTACGCAGGTGGCCTGATCGGTCATTTCCAAGCTTACATTACCAATCTGCTTACAGTTTTATATCTCGCGCCATCTCAAGTGAGTTTTTTCGCGATTGCTCGTGGCTATGGACAAATGATAGACCGGGTGCCATCGGCTTTGAACACCATTCTCTTCCCTCAGCTATCTAAAACTGTAGATCCAAAAGAGGCCGCAGACGTTTCCGCGCGTGCTTTCCGTATGCTTCTAGTGTTGCTCATCATAGTTGCGGTAATTGCTGCGTTGTTGATTTATCCGGCAGTATCTCTGATGTATGGAAGTGAGTACTTGCCGCTGGTTGTTCCTTTTCTGATCCTGCTGCCGGGGATCGTTATATCTGGGGCGACTACACCCTTTATGTCTTACTTTATGAGTATCAACCACCCTGGCCTTACCGTGACTATGCCAATTCTTCCACTCGCAATTCAAGTCGCTCTCGCGTTGCTAATCATTCCTATGTGGGGCCCAGCGGGTGCTGCACTGGCTTTTGCTGTAGGGCTAGTGTTGCATTCTTTAATAAGTTGTTGGACGTTTTTAAAGCTATCAGGCTTTAACCTGCGAAGAGATTTGATGGTACGGCAAGAAGATATTTCTTACCTATGGCATTTCAGTGCAACGATGGCTGGGAAGATTTGGATGACCACGAAATCAATGCGAACTTAAACCACTCCCCCCCCCCAAAAAAAAATAAATCATTTCGAACTTAGACCTATGCTTAACAAAAAATCCATCCTCATTACTGGTGGTACCGGTACTTTCGGTAAAGCCTTTGTTAAAACCATCATTGAACGATTTCCAGATGTGAATCGGTTGGTTATCTTCAGCCGAGATGAGCTCAAACAGTATGAAATGAACCAGCAATATCCCATGACCAAGTACTCCGCCCTGCGATACTTCATTGGCGACATCCGAGATACTGACCGATTACGCAGGGCGATGGAAGGCATTGACATAGTCATTCACGCAGCCGCTCTAAAGCAAGTGCCGGCTGCCGAGTACAACCCCTTTGAGTGTATTAAAACCAATGTGATTGGAGCTCAGAATGTCATCGAGGCCTGTCTGGATTCCGATGTGAAGAGTGTTGTAGCCCTGTCCACCGACAAGGCGGCCGCGCCTATCAATCTCTACGGGGCCACTAAGCTCTGCTCAGACAAACTGTTTACCGCAGCCAACAACATTAAGGGTAATCGTGACCTGCGATTTAGCGTCGTCCGTTACGGCAATGTCATGGGCAGTCGAGGCTCAGTGATACCCTTTTTTTTGGAGTGTCGCAAAAAAGGCGTTCTTCCCATTACAGACCCGGCAATGACCCGCTTCAACATTAGCCTGCAGGATGGTGTGGACATGGTGCTGTGGGCGCTTGAAAACGCGCAAGGCGGTGAAATTTTCGTACCAAAAATACCAAGCTACCGCATTACCGATGTGGCGCTCGCTATCGGTCCTGACTGTGAACACCCTGTGGTGGGAATTCGTCCTGGTGAAAAAATCCATGAAGAAATGATTACCTCCAGTGACAGTTTTAATACTGTCGATCTTGGCCGTTATTTCGCTATCCTGCCCTCTACTGGCCAATATTCGGTAGAGAGTTACTGTGCATCTCATGGCGGCCAACCCGTCTCGCCAGGCTTTGCCTACAACAGTGGTAATAACACTGATTTCCTGACCATAGAGCAATTGCGCCAGTTGATCAACGAACATGTCACGTATCCTTGAGAAAGTCTCGCATGATTCCCTACGGACGCCAAGACATTAGCCAAGCCGATATAGATGCTGTGGTTTCCGTATTGCGCTCAGACTTTCTGACCCAAGGCCCGGTTGTACCAGCTTTTGAAAAGTCTGTTATCGATTACTGCGGTGCGCAACATGCGGTGGCCGTTAACAGCGCTACTAGTGCTCTGCACATCGCCTGCCTAGCGCTAGGAGTGGGTAAAGGTGATGTCGTCTGGACCACGCCAATCACCTTTGTTGCCAGTGCAAACTGTGCGCTTTATTGCGGCGCGACAGTAGATTTTGTAGACATTGACCCGCGCACCTACAACCTTAGCGTTAATTGCTTGGCAGAAAAACTCGCCCTTGCAAAAATAAACAGCACTCTGCCCAAAGTCGTGATTCCCGTGCATTTAAGCGGCCAGCCCTGCGACATGGCGGGAATCTACGCGCTCAGCAAGCAGTACGGTTTCAAAATCATCGAAGATGCCTCGCACGCAATTGGGGGGAAATATAAGGGTGAACCTCTCGGCAACTGCCGTTACAGCGACATCGCCGTATTCAGCTTTCATCCGGTCAAGATCATCACTTCCGGCGAGGGCGGTATGGCGGTGACCAATGATGCGCAATTGGCTAGGCACATGCGCCTTTTGCGTAGCCATGGCATTAGCGCCAACGCAGTAGACATGCAACCCCGCTCAGTACTAGAAATCTGGAATTACCAACAGATTGAACTGGGTTTTAACTACCGCATGACCGAATTACAAGCCGCATTGGGCCTAAGCCAACTTCAGCGTCTCGATGAATTTGTTACCCAGCGGCACGCAATCGCCAAGCGCTATGACCAACTGCTATCAGATTTGCCCGTGCTAACACCATTGCAACAGGCAGACAGCTATTCCAGCTTTCACCTTTATGTGATTCGTTTGAAGTTTAACGAAATTAAAAAGAGGCAAAGACAAGTTTACGACGTACTTCATGCAGCAGAGATACTTGTAAATTTACATTACATTCCGGTTTATCGCCAGCCTTACTATGAACAGAAAGGCTTCGAAGTTGGTTATTGCCCGCACGCAGAGCAGTATTTTTCAGAGGCCATAAGCATACCGATGTATCCTGGTTTGGCTAAAGAAAAGCAAGACTTTGTTATACATACCTTGCGGATGGCTTTATTAAAATGAAAGGCTCCGATAAGCTTGGATTGGGCACTGTTCAATGGGGCCTTCCCTACGGTCTTGCCAATCAGCATGGAATAACCACGCCGCAAACAGTAACGGTGCTGCTTAATGAGGCGCAGGAGTATGGAATTAAGGTGTTGGATACGGCCTCGCTCTATGGTAAATCTGAGGCCGTTCTGGGTACAAACTCGCTTGAAGGATTTAAAGTTGTAACAAAAACACCTGGTTTTGCTGTATCTCACATTTCAGATATTGAAGTAAATCAACTTGGCGAATCATTTCGACGATCACTTAATTTACTTTCACGAAAAAAAATCTACGGGCTCCTGATTCATCATGCGGACAATCTTCTTGTTCCTGGCGGCGAAAAGCTTCTGGCAGCCATGATGAAATTAAAAGAAAAAGGAATGGTGGAAAAGATTGGAGTATCCGTTTACGACAGCATGCAAGTCGATGCGTTAATGAAGAAATTCAAACCCGACTTGATTCAACTGCCATTCAGCGTTTTGGATCAGAGAATGCTTAAAAGTGGACATTTGGAGTGGCTAAAGAGTGAAGGTGTAGAAATACATGTGAGATCAGTTTTTTTACAAGGCTTGTTACTCATGCCCCCGGCTAGTATTCCGGCATTTTTTGAACCTGTTCGACCCTTGCTAATCCGTTGGCATGCCGCCGCGCAAGAACAAGGCGTGACTGTTAATCAAGCGGCACTATCCTTTGCAAAGAATATTCCATACATCGATACAGTGTTGGTCGGCCTTGCCAACTTGGCACAACTTCGCTCATGTTTTGATGATTTTGCAATGGACATAAATTTTGATGCGACAGGTTTGGCATGCAACAATCCTATTTTTGTCAACCCATCTCTCTGGCAACTTAATTGACACCATTAAAACTTGGCGTAATTGGTCTTTCGCCCGGCAATGGGCATCCCTATTCATGGTCCGCCATTTTTAATGGCTATGATCCGGTGGCAATGGAGGACTGCGGCTTTCCTGTCATTCCTCGCTATTTAGAAAAACAGCAGTTTCCGAAAGACGCAATAGTCGAGGGTAAAGTTACACATGTGTGGGCACAAGACAAAAAGGTTGCCTACCATATTGCCAAGGCCTCATTGATTGACAATGTGGTCAATCACTATACGGAAATGATTGGACAAGTGGATGGATTGCTACTGGCGCGTGATGATGCGGAAACACATTACGAGTTTGCTAGGCCCTTCCTGAATGCCGGTATACCAATCTACATTGATAAACCACTAGCACTATCAGTTGCCGATGCTAAGCAGTTGGTTAATATGGAGCAATATCCAGGCCAACTTTTCTCTTGTTCGGCACTGAGATACGCAAAAGAATTCCAATTATCTGAGTCTGAATTAGCCCAGCTTGGCCGGCTGCGTCATATCCATGCCACAGTCCCTAAAGATTGGGATAAATATGCGGTCCATGTTATCGAGCCGCTTTTAATGCTCGTCAAAGAGCAGGGCAAAATAGTGCGAACCCAGACTTGGCACAACAAGGATGCAACCACATTGGCTGTTGAGTTTAGTCAAGGCCTGCAAGTGCTTGTTAGCACATTGGGTTCATCAACCGCACCGTTAGCTCTAAGAGTCATGGGCGATTCAGGCTGGAAGGATTTATTTTTTCAAGACACTTATTCTGCATTTAAGAGTGCCTTGTTTGATTTTGTTCAAGGCATTATTCACAAAGATGTACGTATCAAAAAAGAACTAATGTTTGATGTTATCGGGCTGATTGAAGCTGGAAGAAAAGCATGAACTACAGAACCATATTAATTACTGGCGGGGGCGGTAAATTTGGGCGTATTCTCCTAAGTCATTTTTTGGCGGCAGGCGATCGCGTCATTGCAACTTGCCGCACTGACGAGTCATTAGATAAGTTGATCCAGCTGAATTTAAATTACGGAAATCGATTCATCGGTATCAAGGCAGACCTAACAGAAAAGGACGCAATACCATTACTGTGCAATCAATTGGATATGCGGGACATTCGCCCGGATTGCTTGGTCAACAACGCCCGAAGCCTAAGTTTCCTGAAGATCGGCGAAAGCGGTTTGGTCAGTCGTGAGAATTTCACCAACGAATTTTTACTCGATGTTGTCGTCCCCTATGAACTGACGATGGCATTGGCTGATCAACAAGACAGCCAATTAGGCAGGGTGTTGAATATCGGTTCGCAGTACGGAACTGTTGCCGCGAACCCGCATTTGTACATTGATCCAATCAAAGAATCTCCGATACATTACGGTGTGGCAAAGGCGGCTCTCGCTCACTTGACCAAGGAGTTGGCAGTTCGTTTGGCCTACAAAAATATCCAAGTCAATTGTGTCGCATTTGGCGGGGTGGAAGGTCGTGTCGATGAAGCATTCAAACAACGCTATGCGCAGCTTTGTCCAATGGGGCGAATGCTGAGAGATGATGAAGTAGTAGGCCCGGTGGACATGTTGTTATCTGATAGATGCTCAGGTGTTACGGGACATATACTTGCTGTAGATGGCGGATGGGGAGTTTGGTAATGAAACATATTGCGATCATTTTGGCGCGCGGTGGGTCCAAACGTTTGCCCCGCAAAAACATTCTCGATTTTCATGGCAAGCCTATGATTGCGTGGACAATCGAGGCCGCTTTGCAATCAGCGCAATATAAGCATGTACTGGTTTCTACGGATGATCCGGAAATTGCTGAAATCTCACGATCTTTTGGTGCGCAGGTCCCCTTTTTGAGGGATTCTGCAGCTGATGACATCACCCCATCGAGCGAGGCAACGGTTGCGGCACTCGGTCAAGCAGAACAACATTGGGGCGAGCAGTTTGATGTCGTATCTCAGCTCATGGCGAATTGTCCTCTCCGTGATGCAAACGACATAAAGGCTGCAGTTCAGAATTTTATTAAGCGGGATGTCGAGTCTCAGATATGCAGCTTCCGTTTTGGTTGGATGAATCCTTGGTGGGCAGTCAAGGTCGATCTGCAGGGCAAACCTGATTACCTATTTCCAGAAGCTCGGATTGCACGCTCACAGGACTTGCCACCTTTATATTGCCCGAGCGGTGCAATTTGGATTGCACGTGGCCTAGCCCTTAAGTCTGCAAAAACCTTCTATGTGCCAACCCATATATTTCATTCGCTCAGCTGGATATCTGCTATGGATATTGATGATGCAGAAGATCTTGAAATGGCAAAAGCGTGCTACCAGCTCAAAAAAAATCGAGCTTGATCTTCACCTAGCACATGAACATCGCTTTCCGCGTCGACGCTTCTCTTCGAATTGGCACCGGTCATGTCATGCGCTGCCTGACATTGGCAGATGCGCTGAAGGCGTCTGGTGCGAAATGTCGATTCATTTGTCGCGAGCATCCGGGTAATTTGATCGCACAGATTCGTCAGCGTGGTTTTGCGGTATGCGTATTACCGATTACTACAGAGGTGTTAACAACCAACGAACTGGAAGTTGAGACGCGATCTGAATACTCTGCTTGGCTCGGTACCGATTGGGCCACCGATGCCGCGCAGTCAAAAAGCGCCATTGGCGCGACGGTGGTCGACTGGCTTATTGTTGATCACTACGCAATAGATGTTCGCTGGGAGCAAATGCTGCGTCCGTATTGTTGCAAACTCATGGTTATCGATGATCTCGCCGATCGGCAACACGATTGCGACTTCGTGCTGGACCAAAACTTCGGCCGTAATGCAGATGACTATAGCCCGCTTGTACCTAGAGGTTGCACTGTTCTTGCTGGCCCATGTTATGCATTGTTACGCACTGAATTCGCCGCCCTGCGAAACGACAGTTTGCGCCGTCGTGCCGTCCCGCAAATCAAACACCTTTTGATTACGATGGGCGGTGTGGATCAAGACGATGCAACCGGCAAGGTGCTTGAGGCACTTCAAGATTGCCAGTTACCAACTAACTTGCATATCACCGTCGTGATGGGGCCGCACGCACCTTGGCTGGAGCGTGTTCAGCTGCTTGCCAAACAGATGTCACATCCAACTGAGGTGAAGGTTAACGTCAAAAACATGGCGCAACTAATGACTGATAGTGACTTCGCAATTGGTGCGGCGGGCAGTACAACTTGGGAATTCTTTTGCCTAGGTCTGCCTGCCTTGCTAGTTGTAATGGCTGAAAATCAAGCTAATTCAGCTGTACACATCGCAAAAGCCCATGCCGCGATCATTATTGGCAGTTTAGAAATAAAGTCCCGATTGTTTGAAAATTTAAACCTTTTTTCAAAAAGCAATGAAGCATTGCGGCGGCTAACTGATGAAGCCAAGAAGATTACTGATGGTACTGGTTCAAATCGAGTTATTGAAAAAATGTTCCCTTATCAAAGGAGGGTGCCACAAATATGAAAATAAAACTTCGCAAACTTGATTTAACCGATATCGATGAGGAGTACTGCAGTTGGTACTCAAATGACGATAGCCATTTGCGGTACTTTACCGGCAGCGGAAGAACATTCAGCCGCAAGGTGCTCCTAGAGGATTTTGAGAAAGGTGAGCAGTCCGGCACTCACTATTATTATGTGATTGAAATTCCTAACGGTACACGAATAGGCAATGTGAAAATTGGACCGATAGATATGGTCAACCGAACATCGGATTTGGTATGTCTTATAGGCAATCGAGCGTTTATAGGTAAGGGTATTTCAAGTCAAGCAATATTGTTAGCAAACCAAATTGCTTTTGAAGATCACGATATTAGACGACTGCAAGGAGGCATGATTGCTCGCAACATACCTTCTATTAAGGCATATACAAAAGCAGGGTGGATTGTTGAGGCGACTATGCAAGGGTATTATCTGATCGATGGCGTACCCATTGATCGGATATGTGTTGCGTGCCTTAATCCAAAATATTTCCCATCACCGTGAAAATAATATTGATGATATGAATTCCGAAATTGAAATCGCCGGTATAAAGATTGGCACTGGACACCCACCGTTCATTATCGCCGAAATGTCTGGAAACCATAATCAGTCGCTTGAGCGAGCCTTAGAAATTGTAGATGCAGCTTCAAAAACTGGCGCGCATGCGTTGAAGATTCAGACCTACACGCCCGACACAATGACTCTGGATCTAGATGAGCGGGAGTTTCATATTAGCGACTCCAAAAGCTTGTGGGCGGGCACTTCCCTTTACAAACTTTATAGTGAGGCTCATACACCTTGGGAGTGGCATAAGCCGATTTTCGAGCGGGCCCGCCAACTAGGCATCATCCCGTTTAGCACTCCGTTTGACGATACGGCGGTCGACTTGTTGGAGAGCCTTGATGTACCTTGCTATAAGATAGCATCATTTGAGAATACCGACTTGCCACTTATCCGCCGAGTCGCCGCAACCGGCAAGCCGCTGATCATCTCCACTGGCATGGCAAGCGTCGCCGAACTCGATGAGACAGTACGAGCCGCTCGGGAGGCTGGATGCAAAGACCTGATTCTGCTCAAGTGCACCAGCACCTACCCGGCTTCAGCCGGCAACACCAATATTCTGACAATCCCGCATATGCGTGAACTGTTCGGTTGCGAAGTCGGTTTGTCAGACCACACCATGGGCGTTGGCGTATCGGTCGCTAGCGTGGCGCTAGGCGCAACCGTAATCGAAAAACACTTTACCCTCGACCGTGCTGACGGCGGCGTGGACAGCACATTTTCTATGGAACCCGCAGAGATGGCGAGTTTGGTGATCGAGACCGAGCGTGCCTGGCAAGCGTTGGGTCGTGTCAACTATGGCGCCATTGAGGCTGAAATGAAGTCTCTTGTTTTTCGTCGCTCACTCTATCTGGTGCAGGATTTGAAGGCTGGAGATGTAATAAACAAAGAAAATGTTCGCGCAATCCGACCTGGCCTAGGATTGCCGACCAAATATTTGGAAAAAGTTTTGGGAATGAAAGTGAAACAGGATACGAAACGTGGTACAGCCTTGACTTGGACGCTTTTGAATTAAAAACAAGATGTACAAGGCATTGGTCATTGGGTGTGGCAATATTGGTGCCATGTACGACTTTGAAACCGAGTCGGTGTTGACTTATGCTAAAGCGTTCCATCTTGATCCTGAAATTACATTTTCGGTTTACGATGTAGATACAGCAAAATCAACCAGGGTAGCAAAACACTACGGAATTAAATTGTTGCATGAATTGAATCCTGAAATGTACAGGGATTTCGATATCGTCGCGATTTGCACACCGACAAACACCCATTTTGATTACCTTTCCAGAATGCTTGTGGACGGACCAAAGCTTGTGATCTGTGAAAAGCCAGTAGATTCTGATCTGGTGAGGTTGGAAAATATTGTCACTCTTTACAGCAATTCCAAAACAAAAGTGTTGGTGAATTTTTTCCGCCGTTTCCAGCCAGGTATTGTTCAATTAAAAAAAGAAATTTCCGATATTTTACAAGATCAACGCTGCACCAATATTATCGTCTCCTACCAGCGTGGCTTTCATAATAATGCAAGTCATGCAATTGACCTGCTGGAGTTTCTTTTTGAATCTACTTTTGATTTATCAACCGCACAGATAACACATAAGTCAATCGATGAATTCGATATGGACCCAACCATGTCCGTTTTTTCCACATGGAATGGCGCAAATGTCCAATTCACCGGATTGGCCCATGTAGAGTTTTCCCATTTCGATATCGCTATTTATTTCATCGATAAGGCGGTTATGCTGAAGGATGGCTGCAATGAAATCGAATGGCTTTCAACCATCGGACGAAGCGGAAATTTTTATCCAAAACTAAAAGTAGATAGCAGACGAACAGGCGTGGTTAAAAACTACATGGAAAATATTGTCTTGCAATCAAAGCGTCTATTGAATGACCAAGAACAAAATTCTAATTTTTTAGCAAGCGTAAACATTTCAAAAAGTATATTACAACTTAAAGGGAATTAGTAATATGAGCAAACTCGCAATACTGGGTGGTGAACCTATTAGGACAAAAGATTTCCCGAACAGGGTCTCTATGGGTATTGAAGAAAAAAATGCTGCGTTGAGAGTCTTGGACTCGGATGTCCTTTCAGGGTTTGTGGGAGCGGCAGGTAAATTTTTTAATGGTGGCAAAGAGGTTATTGATTTCGAGAATTTATGGGCTAGTGCTTACGGATTTAAAAATGCAATCAGCGTTAACTCATGGACTACCGGACTTCAGGTGGCTGTTGGCGCAGTTGGTATTGAGCCGGGCGATGAAGTCATTTGTCCGCCCTATACGATGTCGGCCAGTGCCACCGCTGTCCTTTTTTACGGTGGAATCCCCATCTTTGCGGATCTTGATCGTGATCGTTACACCTTGGATCCGCTATCTGTTGAGAACTGCATAACCCCTAGAACCAAGGCAATCATGGTTGTTCATCTATTCGGCTATCCGGCTGATATGGATCCTATCATGGCAATAGCAAAAAAATATGGGCTCAAGGTTATTGAAGACGCCGCACAGGCGCCCGGCGTCCTATACAAAGGTCGTCCAGTTGGTGCTATCGGTGATGTGGGTGGATTCAGCCTAAATTTTCACAAGCATATCCATACCGGTGAAGGTGGTCTTCTGGTAACTAATAGCGATGAGATAGCTTTGCGCTGCAGGCTTATCAGGAATCATGGTGAAAATGCCACTGAGGGATATGGTGTGGAGGATATATCCAACACAATTGGAAGCAATTATCGCTTTACTGAACTGCAAGCAGCAATTGGAATTGAACAGTTTAAGAAACTGCAAGGATTTCTTGCGCATCGAACTACATTAGGGCAATACCTAAACTCTCGATTGTCCTCATTTCCAGGGTTAACATCTCAAAATGTTGAAAATGGCAACACCCATTCCTATTACATGTACCCAATTCGTTTTGATGAAAGCATCGTGGGAATATCTCGCAATCTCTTTCTACGCGCAGTGTCAGCCGAACTACCAAAACCAAAGTATTGGGACACCACACCGTTAGCAGAGGGCTATGTAAAGCCTTTATATCTAAATCCTGTTTACCAAAAAAAAATTGCTATTGGAAAAAAAGGATTTCCTTTCAACTATAACCCAGGCATTGCCTATGAGTACCCTGAGGGATTGTGCCCAGTTGCCGAAAAACTTTATAAAAAAGAGTTGCTGCTCTCACCTCTAGTGCGAGAAGGAATAAGCATCGGTGATATAAAGGATTTTTCTGATGCAATTGAAAAAGTAATTAACAATATAGACTCTCTTAAGCAAATAGAAAATATTAATAATTCGACTTCTTTTTTTGATCCTCTCAGAGCAATTGAGGATTACGTCAAGAAATGATTCAAAATCTGATCCGCGATAAAAGTGTTTTGCTGGCATTCAGCGATCCTGCTGGTGCGTTACAAGTGCTATCTTTTGCTGAAAAATATTTGTCTTTATTCAAATCAATCATAGCCGTTTCAGATAGGAGTCATAGTTTCTACGGGGAATTTAGCACTAATGTTAAATTCTTTGCTAATAATGACCCGCATGAGTGGTTGGTGTCGAATCATATTGATTTAGTTATAACTGGAACAAGTTTGCCGTTGAGTTTAGAGATGGCTTTTATTGAGGCATCAACTGAAATTTCAGTGTCCTCCGTTTCGTTGATTGATCATTGGATCAACATGGCTGCACGTTTCAAAAAGAATGATGACCTGGTTTTACCTACCTGGATTGGTGTAATAGATGATCGCGCAAAGCAGATAGCCATCGAGGAAGGTTTGCCAGCCGCTAAACTGATAATTACAGGAAATGCATACTATGAATTGTTGGCATCATGGAAGCCGACAATAAGTCGTGAAAGTTTTTTAAATAGCATGAATATTCCAGAAAATGCCGTTTATGTTCTTTATGCTCCTGAACCTTTGAGCAAATTTAATCTTCAAGAAACTTATGGATTTACCGAAATTGATGGTATGAAAAAGATTTATCAAGTTATGAACTCAATTCTATGTGATAATATTTTTATCATAATCAAGGGCCATGCTAATCAACAGCATGATGTTTTTTTGGATTATATTAAATCAGTATCGATTAAAAATATAAAATATACACATCAATTGGATATAAAGCTATGCACATATTTTTCAGAATTTGTATTGGGCTTTTTTTCAAACAGTCTTATTGAGGCAAATATAATGAAAAAAATTGTAATGCGACCCTTAATGATGTTAAATCCGAATGTCAATGATCCATTTGAAACTATGACTTCAGAGACTTTCAAAGTATTCCATGATGATGAGGTCTTCACTAAAGAGATTGAGTCATTTTTTAACCATTCCCTGTGCACATCTTTGCCGGCAATCTAGATAATCCTAGGTTTAGAATAAATACAGTGAGGTCTATTTTAGTGCCTTTTGAAACTAATAAAATATTGCCCAAGAAATTTCCGACAGCGGAGAGCGATGGCATACGTATTACAGAGTTCACCGAAAAACACTTGGGACAACGATACGTGTCTTGGCTCAACGATCCAGTTGTAGTTCGCTTTTCTGAACAGAGACATTATGAACATACTCTCGAAAGTTGTGAAAGATATTTCAAGACTCAGCAAAAGTCTGATAATTATTTCCTTGCTATCGAGTTAGAAGAGGAGAAAGTATTTAATCATGTCGGCAATATGGGCGTTACCGTTGACATAAAAAATAAGACTGCAGATTTGTCTATAATAATTGGAGAGCGTAGGGTGTGGGGTATGGGTGTGGGTAGTCGTGCATGGGTGTTGGTGATGAGGACACTACTTGGAATAATGAATTTTCGAATGATTACAGCAGGGACAATGTCGGTCAATAAATCCATGTTAGCGCTATTTGAGCGAAGTGGAATGCATATAAATGGAATTATTCCTGGTCGGTTCCTGTGGGAAGGTATCGAGGTTGAAATGATAACTGCATCAACGCGTAAGTGAATATCAAGTTTATACACTACGAATAATAAATAAAATTATATATTAATCGTCACGTTACATAATTAATTCGGATATCGATACGAACAACTTGCTGAATAAAAAGTTGAATGAGCTTAAATTAATAAATATCGGTACTGTTGCAAGCTTAAAATTTATCGGATGCCACTAATGAAAGTATTTCTTAAGCGATATCTATCAAAGAATACCATTGAAAAATTCAAAAAAAATACATTTTTATTTCAATTTTTACATCGTATTAAATTTTGGATCATAATAAGAAATCGTTTAAAAAAACAGCTTTTTGAAAAAGAGAAATTGATAAAAAAAAATGTTGGCTTACAGTCGCGTAAAGTAATGATTCCGCTTATAGAAACAAACCATTATCAATACCTGCAAATATTGATAACAGCAAAGGCACTTCAATTAAGAGGCGCAGAAGTCAAGGTGCTTATTTGTGGGGAAGCATTGGACGGATGCGAGATTAAATCTGTAAAAACGGAATATGACAGGGATCCGTGTTGGACATGCCGTTATAACGAACGCAACATCCTACCGTTATTTGGTCTCGATATTGTTCGACTAGATGAAATACTAACCAAAGAAGAAGTAAATGAAATTGATCTGGAAGCTAATATTATAATTGATTCTGGCGAAAAGATAGTAATAAAAGAGGGAATTGATCTAACCCAGTCAATTGAAGACTCTGTAATTCGTTATTTTTATGGTGGTATATCATCGGATCCGGAGGCTTTGAAAAGAGTAAGATGTGCACATACTAAGACTGCGATTATGAATGCTCAGATAGCAATACGCATGGATCAAAAATGGAATCCTGATGTTGTTTTTAATAATATGGGATGTTACTCTATTTGGGATGCTTATTTCAAATATTATGAAAGTAATGGTAATAGATTCTGTACTTTGTCAGTAACACCTCTCGATTATCAATGTGTTCGCTTCAATCTCCCCAATCTTTTTCAATCATCTCAAAGGTTTGAGTTATATAAAAATAGTCGAGTTCAATTAAAAATTAACGACACGGAAAAAGGCAAATTATTGAAATTTCTTGAAGGTAGATATTCAGGTCAATCTAAAATATTTCGTGATCTAGGAGTTTTTGATGCTTCATTAACCGAGAATAAGCATTTGATAGAAAAATTAGGGTTAAAAACAGAGAAAAGAAATATATTTCTCTTCTCCAATATTCATTGGGATGTGGGGTTGTCAGCAAATGGCGCTCTTTATTCTAATGTAATTGATTGGGTTTTAGATACAATCAACTTGACAAAAGATTTTAATAATTGTCATATATATATTAAGCCGCATCCCGCTGAATTATTCGGTAATAGTTCTCTGAAGGGAGTGGAGGATTTTATTAGAGAAAAATATCCGATGTTGCCTAATAACATTACAATCATTTCGCCTGGTTGGAAAATAAATCCTTATGACCTCTTCCCATTTATCGATTTGGGAGTTATATTTTCAGGCACTTTAGGATTGGAAATGATGCTTTGTAACATACCCGTTGTTTCAACAGGTCTTACATCACATAAAGGTATAGGCCTAGCGTCGGAACCAAATAATCTAGAAGAATACTCTAAAATACTAAGGGGTGATATTGAAACTCCAAAGATAGACCGAGATCTTCTTGATCTCTTTGCGTATTTTTATTTTATTAAAACCTTAATGCCGTGGAGACTAACAAAGCAAGCTTATGCTGATAATTTCACTGGTTATTCTTTTCGTTCATTGGAGGACATAATGCCGGGTGGCGAGCCATATATAGATCATCTTTGTACATGTATTCTAGATCTCGATAATGCAATGCCCGAGGCGTGGGTTGAGGAGCTCTGGATTGAAGATGCTACTAAATAAATTATTTAAATTCCATTGATTTTTGTTAACTATTAATATAGAAAGAACTTTCACAATGAATTATTTATTGGAATTATTAAAAAGAAATTGTTCGCCTAATTTAATGACGACACTCAAAGGAGTGTTTTTATGGTTTTTCGATCGTTATTCTTATCGTGCGCATACCGATTATCGTTACACTGATGAACACCTTAAATTCGTTCATATCCTCGAGGCTATTAACTATACGCATGTTGCCGAACTTCCTTCCGTCTACTTCGAGTTTGGATGTCACTCCGCACGCACTTTTTCAGCGGCAGTGCGGGCGACTCGTTATTTGAGGATTAACGACGCTCAGTTCTTTGCTTTCGATTCGTTTCAAGGTCTACCGGAGACGAACCATGTCGATGACGGATACTTTAAGTCGGGAACTTTTGCGACCGGTGCAGATGAGTTCGTTCGCTTAGTGTATGGGTTGAGCGGGTTGAGGCTGGGTCAAAAAAATATTATTAAGGGATTTTATGAACAAAGTCTCACGCCAGAACTTCAGGCGCAAATGCCAAAGGTTGGCGTAATCCACATCGATGTTGATTTATATTCTTCCACCGTCGAAGTGTTGAGATTCATTAAACCGCTGATGGTGATTGGGACCGTGTTGTTATTCGATGACTGGTTCTGCTTTCCACCAGGTACAAATAAGGGGGAAGCTCGCGCGCTGAAAGAGTTTTGTCTTGAGAACCCCTCTTTCGCCGTTGAGGAGTGGAAGAATTATTCGACATTTGGAAAATCTTTTTTTGTAACGAGGCTCCCATGATTCCTGTGTCAAAACCAATAATTTCAAGCGAAGATATCCGGCTTGTGACCGACGCCGTTTCATCTGGTTGGGTTTCCTCTCAAGGAGCCTACATTGAGCGCTTTGAGCGAGAGTTCGCGGATTTCTGTGGGGTACGACATTGTGTTGCCGTGTCCAACGGCACGGTAGCAATACATCTGGCGCTAAAGGTTCTGAATATCGGACGCGGCGACGAAGTGATTGTCCCCGATCTCACCTTTGTCGCGACCGCGAACGCCGTGGTCCTTGCAGAAGCGACGCCTGTATTCGCTGATGTCCGGCATAGCGATTGGTGCCTTGATCCGGCGTCGGTCGAGAGTCTAATTACGCCGCGGACACGGGCTATCATTCCAGTACATCTTTACGGGCATCCAGCCGCAATGGACGAGCTTAGGAGCCTCGCGCAAAAATATGATCTGAAGATCATCGAAGATGCTGCCGAGGCTCACGGGGCCGACTACCGCGGCCGCAAAGTGGGCGGGCTGGGAGATTGCGCCACTTTCAGCTTCTATGGCAACAAGATCATTACGACCGGCGAAGGCGGTGCCATCACGACTGATTCTGCCGAAGTAGCTCAGCGTGCGCGATTCCTTCGCGACCATGGCATGAGCAAGGATCGACGCTATTGGCATACTGAGGTAGGCTATAACTATCGCATGACCAATCTTCAGGCTGCATTAGGCGTAGCTCAGCTTGCCAAGATCGGCGCTTTCTTGCAAGAGCGCACCCGAATACTTGAAAGCTACCGGTTTCATCTGGAGCGACATGGGCTGACATTAAATCCGCATCTTGCCGCCATGCGCCCCGTGAATTGGATCACTTGCGTTCTGCTAGAGGGTGTTTCCCGTGAGGAGCGAGACACAGTTATCGCGCGGCTGTATGCAAATGGTATCGACACGCGCCCCTTCTTTTATCCGCTTAGCGCGCTCCCTATGTACGAGCGCAAGAGCAGCCCCGTTTCTGAAAATCTGTCATCGCGCGGCATAAATCTACCTACCTATCCCGGGCTCTCTGATTCCGATATTGAGCGCATCTGCCGAGCGCTATTGGGGCTGATCCAGAAATGATACGAATCAACCGATCACCCTCAAAGTTCGGAGGTGGAATCGGTCTTCAATGGCGCGGGATGAAGCCCTCGATGCTCAACGTTAACCTCTGGAGCGTAGTCAGGGATTCGTTGTACTTTAGGGCTGAAAGAAAATCTGAGTGTTTTCTTTTCGAGTCTGCTCGGACTGCGTTATTCCACGCCCTTTCGGCGATGAACGTCGGTCGTGGAGCAGAGGTTATTGTGTCAGCGTTCACTTGCGACGCGGTCACCTACGCAGTGATGCAGACAGGTGCTGTCGTCGTTTATGTGGACATCAACGACGATCTGACGATGAACGCATCAGCTGTGATGGCTGCAATAACTGGAAAGACCAAGGCAGTCGTGGTCCAGAACACACTCGGTAGGGTCGGGTTGGATACTGCTTCGATCGAGCATATTAAAGCTAGGGGTATCCTAGTGGTAGAGGACTGCGCTTTGTCGATCGGAAGCCGTTTGGACGATGTCCCCCATGGAAGGGTCGGGGACATCTCGACCTGGTCGTTGGAGGCTTCTAAGATGCTCACAATTGGTTGGGGCGGTGTTTTGACTGTAAACGATTCGAATCGCCTTGAGATATTCAGGCGGCACTATCTTGGACTCAAGTGCGTACCTATCTGGCTTGATCTATTACGAGTGTTCCAGTTGTGGCTGAGTGTTCTTCTAACGGCGCATCCGCCACCTTGTGGCATCTATTTGTGGTACTTCTTGTACGGTTTTAGATTGTTCCGACGTTCCAGTGATTCTCAGCAAAAGTATTACATAACGCACGCCAGGCTCGGTGCATTCAGCAGTTCTCTTTTTCATTCTATAAATGAACGATTGGAGGATATCTTCCGTCAGGCAAACGAGAACTATATGATACTCGGCGAGAAAGCCAAGGAGCTCGGCCTTCGATGCCCAGTCGTTCCTGATGAAAGAGAATTCATTGTGTCACCTCGGTTTTCGCTGATCGTTGGTGAAGGCGAGCGTGAGTTCCTTACGCAAGCTGCAGCTTCGGCAGGTGTCGAGCTAGGCCGCTGGTTTGATCAGGCTCCACCGTCTTATCGGTTAGATCTGGCACGAGTTTCGTCGAGTGCCAATGCGCGGCGGATCTCTGGAGTCATCATCAACCTCCCCTGCCATTGGTCATTATCCCCAAAGGACCTACAGCCGATTCTAGGTTGGATGGAAACCATCGTAAGCGTCCGGTCTCTAACTGGAAAACAGAGTTCTAACGAATAATGAGCCTCTACTCAGTACTCGCTTTTTTGATTCCTCTTCCGCTGTTTTACGATCTCGGAAGCCTATCATTTTTAATCTTTCCGATCGATTACGAAAATGTATTGCAGTTGGAAACTGGAGTCCCGATTCCAATCGGTCTAGCGACAATCGCATTCATCATTCTTTTTTCTTTGATGCGCAAGGTGAGATTGCGAATCAAAAAGACTGTGATTGTCACATTTGCCTGTCTTGCAACATTCTGTATCGTCGCTGCAAACCGTGTTGATACGCTAAAACTCTTGGCTGTTTTGTTGCCCGTATTATTTCTGCTTGTTTTCAGTTTTACGATTGCCCAGCCCCGTATCGTTGAAAAAATAGCAAAGGGGTATCTCGTTGGAGTGTTATTTCAGGCCTATCTGCATGTCATCAGCATATTTAACGAAGGCACCTCACTAGTGAGTGTGATTTCGGCGAGCCGAAACTTCTTCGGCTATGAGATCTATCAGGCTCTTGTCTCCTACTCGGCTTTCCTTTCTGCGGCCGGAGGGGCTGGTGTCATTTATGCACTTTCTCTGACAAGTCTGTCGAGCAGCCTGCGCATTCTTATGCTTACCGTCCCCATCTATATCATCGTCATTTTTGCAGCCAGAAAGGCGGTGATAGTCGATTTGGCACTCATTTATCTGATTAACGGGTTTTTGATGCTGCGTATTATTTTTTTTTCGAGGCGCAACGACACTATGAACCGGGCCATATCGAATGTCTTGGTATTGGGCTCCCTGACGTTCGTGGCCTATATTTTTTTGAACTACGGGCCACGAGAAATTAGCCTTGACGTTGCAGTGGATCAGCGGGGTGAAAGCTATGAAATGTTCAAGGCAGAGTGGCTTAATTCGAATTGGCTTCAGGTCTTGACAGGTTATTCCTCGGGTTGGGGTGGCTACAGCAACTTCATCGTAGAGTTGATTGTTAGGTCGGGGCTAATTGGCATGTTAGCCTATTTGTTAGGGTTGGCATATGCGATAAAACGTTTCTATCGCGCGCTCATTGACTCCGCAGGAGCCGATGCTCACTATCTGCGTGGGGACATCTACATCAAGAGCTGGTTCGTCTTCGCGCTCGGTACTTTTCTTGTTGGTAATCTCGTCAATTTGAACATCCAGCTTCCCTACTACTCCTTGAACTTCCTAATGATAAACATTTGTTTCGTTTTTCACTACACCCGATATCTAAAAAAAAACCGTCTGATTTTGCGAGAGGTGCATAGATGAAGGTGCTCTATTACCTGCCAGTGCATGAGAAGTACATCAAAGACTGGGAGTACTACAAGGTAGACTTGGACGCGCTTAGCGAGCTCTTCGGTGAAGTGGTAGTCTGTAACTCAATCTGGAAGGTAATCCGCTCCCATCGCAATGCGAGCGCTATCTATTGTTGGTGGTGGCACACTTCAGTGATGGTCATCCTTTTGGGCCGTCTGCTGAATATCAAGACCGTGGTGACTGGTGCAATACATATGTTCGACCTTTCTGGCGCGCGCGATTACTATTCAGGTAGCTTTGTATTTCGCCTAGCGACCGCTTTAGGGCTAAGTTTAGCCGACGCCAATCTGTTCATCTCGCATGATCAGTTCCGGCAGGTTACAAGCCACTTGCATGTCCGAAATCCGATCATCGTCCGGTCATCGCTCGGTAAAGTCCAGCCGCATGCGCAAGAATATGTTTTAGAAGCTCGAAAGAATGCAAAGAAGTTTGCAAAGGGTAAGGTTGTTTTTCTTTCAATTGTTTGGCAAACACCTGATCAGTTGCGGCGCAAGGGGGTCTGGGAAACTTTGGACGCGATGGTTATTCTGAAGGCGGGGGGTGTCAATTACTTTGAGTGGATCATTGCTGGCAAAGAGGCAGAAGGCACAGAAATCCTCCGCTCGAAAGTCCGCGAGCTGGGGCTGTCGAATGAGGTGACCGTGCTGACAGATGTGAGTCCCGCAAAAAAAAATGAACTCTATCTGGCTGCAGACCTGTACATACAGCCGTCATGGTGTGAGGGCTTCGGAAACGCCGTTTTGGAAGCTATGAGTCTTGGGGCGCCAGCACTTGTATCCCGTTATACAGCCCAACCAGAGGGTGTTGGCGACAAGGGTCTGATTGCCCTAGATGTCAGTCCATCTTGTATTGCTGATAAGTTAAGTGATTTCATGGGGTTCGACGAGTCTGGACGTCGAAGATTATCCGAGGAGGCGTTGCTAAGAGCGTTAAACGAATTCTCGTATCACAAGCGCGTTCGCGAACTCGCTACCGTGTTCGCTGACCTCGGCGTTAACACGGACAATTTTGGTACAGGCTTATCTTTGTTGAACTAGTGGAAGTCTTGGGCGCTTAAATACGGAAAATAGGCTAAAGGAGATGTTCTGCAATCACGAAAACAGGAACATTTTGGCAGAACCAAAAGTAAGTATTTGCAGGTCAAGTCCGACATTGATCTGGAACATCTGCTTTCAACCAAGTTTAAACTAACTACCCGGTGTCAATCTCGCCGCAGTGCCTATGAACTTGCAGCGTACGATTTGGCACAACCGCAATGGTTTCTTGGTTTGTGCCAGAGTGTCAACGGGATTACAGCCAACTAAGTATTGCTTAGTGATGTCGCCAGCCCCTCTTGTATAGAGTTCGGGGATCTACTTCGGCGAAAATAGCTTCTAGCAACTCAACATAATGGGAAACTTTTATCAGGTAGTGCCAGCGATTCTGATGTGGGTTTTGCGAAGGCAAAATCTAAGCGATTTCCTTAAATGTTTCCCAGTTTTAAGTTGAAAATCACAAACAGTAATTTTGTATCACAGATTCAGGTTGCAAGGATAACGACATGTGTGGGATAGCAGGTTTTAATGGTAATTTTTCACACATTGCCCTGAAGCGAATGGGGGAAAGTATTGCTCACCGGGGGCCAGACAGTTATGGGATTTTCCATTCTCCTGAAAACTGTGTCGGATTGTCCCATCGACGCCTTTCTATTATTGACCTAACACCAACTGGCAGTCAGCCGATGAGTGATATTTCGGGTCAGGTGGTCATCGTTTTTAATGGCGAGATATACAACTTCAGGGAGCTACGAGAAGAACTTGTCTCAGCAGGGTATACATTTCGCGGGAATTCCGATACGGAAGTTTTGTTGAATCTGTACCTGCTGTGCGGCGAGGCTATGTTGCAGCGTCTGAATGGCGTCTTTGCGTTTGCAATCTGGGACGGGCGGACTGAGTCCCTATTTGTGGCTCGGGATGGCCTGGGGGTGAAGCCGCTCTACTATGCTAAAACCGATGCAGGTGTGGTCTTTGCAAGCGAATTGAAAGCATTACTGGTCAACCAGGAAGTCAAGCGAGATATCGATCCTGATGCGGTTCTAATGCACCTAACCTATCTTTGGTGTCCGGCGCCCTCTACGATTTTGAAGGGGGTTAAAAAGCTACAACCAGGCCATGCGATGCAGATCAGGGATGGCGGTATTCAGCGACTGTGGAAGTATTACGAGTTGCCATATGAACAGCAGATGACTGACATTACGGCAGTGGAGGCTGCTCTTCAAGTGGAGCAAGCTTTGCGAAAAGCGGTGGAGCGGCAAATGGTGGCCGACGTGCCAGTCGGGGCATTCTTGTCTGGCGGACTGGATTCGAGTGCAGTTGTTGCATTTGCCAAGCAGGTTCAGCCAGATGTGCGTTTACAGTGTTTTACCATAGGCTTAAAGGATGGTGGGGAAAAAGGCTATGCCGAAGATTTACCTTATGCGCAAAAGGTAGCCAAGCATCTTGCCGTGGATCTGCACACAATACACATCGGCGCGGAAATGGTGGATAAGTTACAAACGATGATCTATCACCTGGATGAACCACTTGCTGATCCAGCACCACTGCATACTTTGTTTATATCCCAATTGGCGAGCGAGCATGGCATCAAGGTATTACTGTCTGGCGCCGGTGGCGACGACATCTTCAGCGGCTATCGGCGTCACTATGCGTTGCAACAGGAGCATTATTGGAATTGGAGTCCGCTATGGGCGCGTAGTTTGCTTGCGAGTGGAGCGAGCTTTTTGCCCACGGGGCAACCAGCACTGAGGCGTTTGCGCAAAGCATTTGAATATGCTGACCTCGACGAAGATGAGCGTTTGTGCAGTTATTTTTATTGGGGACAGCCTAGTCGTTTGGAGGGATTGTTGTCAAAGTCGTTCCGGCGTGAAAACAGCATCGCACGGATTTCCCAGCCCCTGATAGCCGCTTTGCAGAATTTACCACAGCACACCGATGCGCTCAATCGGATGTTATTTCTTGAAAGCAAATTCTTCTTGCCCGACCATAACCTCAACTACACGGACAAGATGAGTATGGCTGTCGGAGTAGAGGTTCGTGTTCCATTGCTTGACCCGGACTTGGTTAGACTCGCAGCGCGCCTGCCAGTTAACTACAAACAACATGGACGCCAAGGAAAGTGGATATTCAAGAAAGCGATGGAGAAGTACCTGCCTCACGAGGTAATCTATCGACCCAAGACAGGGTTCGGCGCACCGCTACGTTCATGGCTGCATAGCGAAAAAAAATTGAGATCACTGATGATGGATGTGTTGTCGAGCGAAGCAATCACACGCCGCGGCATCTTCGATGCGAAGAATGTTGCTGAGTTGATCGAACAAGATGCAAAAGGCCGAGTAGATGCTACATACACCATTTTTTCTATGATGTGTATTGAGTTGTGGTGTCGAATTTTTTTGGACGAAATAAACTATACAGAGAGTATGACGAATGAATGATCCTAAAAACGAAGTCCATGATTTTTGGGACAAAGCTTCCTGCGGTGAGGATTTGTATTTGAATAGCTTGGACAAGGCTGGATATATGGCTCAGATGCAGAAACGTTATGAACTAGAACCCTACATTGAAAATTTTGCTGAGTTTGAAAAATCCACTGGAAAGGATGTTTTGGAAATCGGTGTGGGTCTTGGAGCTGATCACCAGCGCTTCGCTCAAGCAGGTGCTCGATTGACAGGAATAGATTTAACCAAGCGAGCTGTAGAGCACACCCGACATCGTCTCGATTTGTTTGAGCTTAAGAGCAATCTACTTGTGGCTGATGCGGAGGAGCTATCTTTCGCCGAAAAATCCTTTGACTTGGTCTATTCATGGGGTGTACTTCACCACAGTCCAAATACAGAACGAGCCATTGGCGAGGTTTGGAGAGTTTTAAGGCCTAATGGAAGTGCCAGAATCATGATTTACAACAAGCATTGCCTGATTGGATACATGCTCTGGTTGCGTTACGCGCTGCTGTCAGGAAAACCTTGGCTAAGCCTGAGTTATATTTACTCGCATCATTTGGAAAGCCCTGGTACAAAAGCTTATACAAAAAATGAAGCGCGGTATCTTTTCAAACAATTTTCTGAGTTTAAAATTTCGACGGTTCTCACCCATGGCGATTTGCTGGAGTCAGATGCAGGTCAACGCCATCGTGGAAAACTATTGAACATAGCCAAATTTGTTTGGCCACGACGTCTGTTTCGAGCGTTATTGCCAGGTCACGGTTTGTTCATGATGGTTGAGGCCATAAAATGAAATATGTCGATTGTGTTCGATGAGTAAAGCACTCATTGTCTTTGGCACCCGTCCGGAAGCTATCAAAATGGCGCCGGTCGTCAGGCGAATGCAGGATCACTTTGATGGCGAGGTGCGGGTGTGTGTAACAGCGCAGCATCGTCAGATGTTGGATCAGGTGCTGAATTTGTTCGACATCGTGCCGGAGTACGATTTGAACCTAATGAGGCAGGGGCAAGATTTAACCGATATAACTGCAAATGTGTTGATGGCTTTGCGTAGCGTGCTGGATGATTTCTCTCCTGACTTATTGGTCGTACACGGGGATACCACCACAACCTTTGCGGCAAGCTTGGCGGCCTATTACAAAAAAATCCCTGTCGCACATGTCGAGGCAGGTTTGCGAACTGGCAATCGATATTCTCCCTGGCCGGAGGAGATAAACCGGAAACTGGCCGGGGCAATGGCCACATACCATTTCGCGCCGACGGAGACCTCGCGTGATAATCTGCTCCGAGAATCGGTTTCGGCCCATAGCATATTCGTAACCGGAAATACCGTGATTGATGCCCTGCTTGATGTGGTTAAGAAAATTGATAGCGATCATGAATTAAAAGCTGAGTTGGACCAGCGGTTCAATTTCCTCAATCCCGAGAAGCGAACCATCTTAATCACGGGACATCGGCGGGAGAATTTCGGTAGCGGGTTTGAGGAGATCTGTAATGCGTTGGCCAGCATGGCTAAAAGAGGTGATATAGAGTTAGTTTATCCAGTGCACATGAACCCTAATGTGCAGGAACCTGTAAGGCGATTGCTTGGTAATATTTCTAGCATTCACTTGATCGAACCATTGGACTATTTGCCATTCGTGTACTTGATGAATCGCGCATATTTGATCATCACCGATTCTGGCGGCATTCAAGAAGAGGCCCCCTCGTTGGGCAAGCCTGTTTTGGTCATTAGAGACACTACTGAGCGTCCAGAAGCGGTTAAGGCCGGCACAGTGAAATTGGTCGGCACCGATGCCGAGAAAATTTGTCGTGAAACGAACGAGTTGCTGGATGACATGGTTGCTTACAAACGGATGGCATTTGCACACAATCCTTATGGCGATGGATTCGCGGCAAAGAGGATCGTGGATATATTAAATAAATGAAACCATGCGAAGATTTACGACTGCACTTGGTGTTGTTAACGGGATAATTGAGAACTGGTATGCAACAAGATAAGAAAATTTGTGTCTTAGGTCTTGGGTACATCGGATTACCGACGGCCGCGTTGCTGGCGAATGCCGGTTACTATGTGCATGGCGTGGATGTCAATAAACATACAGTCGATGTGATCAATCAAGGCAAGATACATATCATCGAGCCGGACTTAGAAGCCTTCGTCCACTCGGCAGTGGTATCTGGGCGATTGCGTGCATCCACCATGCCTGTAGAGGCAGATGTGTTCATGATTTGCGTGCCAACTCCATTTTCAAATGATGGTAATCCTGTTCCTCAGCCGGACCTGAGTTACGTTCAGGCCGCAGCCAAAGCTATTGCCCAGTATGCGCGCCCAAACAACATAGTTATTCTAGAGTCCACCTCTCCGGTGGGTACCACTGAGTTGGTTCGCGACACATTGAGTCAATCTGGCCTAGATGTCTCTTCTATTCATTTCAGCTACTGCCCGGAGCGTGTTTTGCCCGGACGCATCATGATTGAGTTGATCGACAACGACCGCGTTGTTGGTGGCCTCACGGCGGCTGCAACTGAAGTGGCAGCGGAGTTTTACAAAACTTTCGTCAAGGGCGCAGTGTTGAAGACAGATTCCCGGACGGCCGAGATGTGCAAGTTGGTGGAGAACAGTTCGCGAGATGTTGGTATTGCGTTCGCTAATGAACTGTCAATCCTGTGCGATGGGCTTGGCATTGATGTTAATGAGTTGATCCGTTTCGCCAATCGGCATCCGCGTGTAAATATCTTACAGCCTGGTTGTGGAGTCGGCGGCCACTGCATCGCAGTCGATCCCTGGTTCATAGTGGCCAAAGATTCGAAGAACTCGAATCTTATTCGTACAGCCAGAGAGGTCAATAATTTTAAGAATAAATGGGTCATCGAGAAAGTGAAGAATGAGGCGCTTAAATTTCAAATAACTAACAGTAGGCCTGCACGAATTGCTTGCATGGGACTGGCCTTTAAACCGGATATTGATGATTTGCGAGAGTCCCCAGCTCTAGCGGTGGCTAAATCTCTAAGTGATGCTAATTTCGATGTGGTCGTCGTCGAGCCGAACATTGGTTCATGTAAAGGATTGAAGCTAGTGTCGATTGCTGAAGGGGTGAATGATTCGGACCTCATTGTTTTTTTAGTCAAGCATAGCCAGTTCGTCGCGCTCGATACGGCTGGGAAGTTAGTGCTTGATTTTTGCGGAGTGATGGCTCCGGCATAGAGCAGTAGTCACCAAAATCATCAATGAAACAAGTTTTGCAAAACATGTCAACTGGTACGACCAGTGTGGTCGAGGCACCTGCACCTCAATTATCTGTGAATTGTGTGATCGTGCAGACTGCTACAACCTTGATTTCATCAGGCACTGAGCGAATGCTTGTGGACTTTGGTCAGTCGTCGTATATTGAAAAGGCGCGCCAACAGCCAGAAAAAGTAAAGATGGTCTTGGAAAAGATCCAGACTGATGGGTTGATGACAACCATTGAGGCCGTGAAGTCCAAACTAGCCCAGCCCTTACCTCTTGGCTATTGCAATGTAGGTACCGTGGTTGAAGTTGGTTCAGGAGTGGAGGGTTTCAAGGTCGGTGATCGGGTTGTGTCCAACGGGCCCCATGCCGATGTTGTTAAAGTCCCCAAAAATCTCTGCGCCCTCATTCCGGACGCAGTAGATAACGAATCTGCTACTTTTGTGGTGTTGGCCAGCATTGGGCTGCAGGGCATTCGCTTGGCGCAACCCACACTGGGCGAAGCGTTCGTCGTTACTGGGGCGGGATTGATTGGTCTTTTGACTTTGCAAATGCTACGTGCCCACGGTTGCCGTGTGCTTGCCATTGACTTCGATGAAGCTAAGTTAGCTCTAGCACGCAAATTTGGCGCCGCTACCTGCAACCCCGGTAGAGGTGAGGACCCTGTGGCCGCTGGGATGGCGTTTAGCCGTGGTCAAGGGGTAGATGGGGTGATCATTACCGCTTCTACAAAGTCTAACGATCCTGTTGCTCAAGCCGCGCGGATGAGCCGCAAGCGGGGGCGCATTGTCTTGGTGGGGGTTGCAGGGCTGGAGCTTAGTCGGGCTGATTTTTATGAGAAGGAGTTGAGCTTCCAGGTCTCATGCTCTTATGGTCCGGGCCGGTATGACCCGAACTACGAAGACAAGGGGCAGGACTACCCGCTGGGTTTTGTGCGTTGGACTGAACAACGTAATTTTGAGGCCGTTCTCGATATGTTGGCTGGCGGCCAGTTGAATGTAAAGTCGCTAATCACACACCGCTTTGCTTTTGAAGATGCACCCAAAGCTTATGAGGCACTGACTGAAGATAAAAGCGGCCTCGGCATCTTGATGCAATACACCTCGCCGGTGGCTGAGCGTACTTTGCGTAGAGTGACGATAGCACCTGACGCCAGGTTTGACTCTCAGCGCGCGGTGCTGGGATGCGTGGGCGCGGGCAACTATGCAGCGCGAATGTTGATACCGGCGTTCAAGGCGGCAGGTGCGCAGTTTCACACCATAGTAACTGCAGGCGGCATCAATGGCGTAATTACTGGTGAGAAGGCTGGCTTTGCCGAGGCCTCTACCGACATGAACGCTATGCTTGCTAACTCCACTATCAACACTGTAATCATCGTTACCCGCCACGATACGCACGCTCGCTTTGTCATCGAAGCATTGAAAGCTGGAAAGAACATTTTTGTAGAGAAACCTCTCGCTATTAGCCTAAATCAGTTGGCAGATGTGCAGGCGGCTTATGCCGAGATGCACCATTCTGGTGAAAGAGGCGGTAACGGGCTACAACTGATGGTGGGTTTTAACCGCCGCTTTTCGCCCCAGGTGCAAAAAATGAAACTGCTGCTGCATGCTGTGAAGGAGCCAAAAACATTCATCATGACCATAAATGCAGGTGCCATTCCCGCCAACCACTGGACGCAGGACAACGCAGCGGGCGGTGGCCGCATCATTGGCGAGGCGTGTCACTTTATTGACCTTATGCGCTTTCTGGCGGGCAGTCCTATTGTGTCCACGCAGGCTCGCCGGATAGGCGATGCTCCAGGTGTGCATATCACTGAAGACAAGGCATCTATCACTCTCGGTTTTGAAGACGGTTCATTTGGCACCATTTTGTACCTGGCCAACGGTGCAGCCAGCTTTCCGAAAGAGCGGATCGAAGTGTTTGCTGCTGGCCGCGTGCTGCAGTTGGACAACTTTCGTAAGCTTAAGGGCTATGGTTGGCCTGGCTTTGACAGGCTCAACCTGTGGAGGCAGGACAAAGGGCAAAACGCATGTGCGGCTGCCTTTCTGCAGGCTGTTCAAAAAGGCGCACCAGCCATCCCGCTGGAAGAGATTTTTGAGGTGGCTCGTGTGACCATCAACATAGCCGAGCAGCTGCGTAAGCAATGATGGGGTCCATGTTAAAAGATGTCTCGGGGCTGCGAGCAAGTGGACGCCTCTCAGAGAGAGCTTTACTTTACTTTCATACGATACGTCATTTGCGTCCTAGCCAAATCCTTGGGCGTATCTGCTTTAATTTTCACACGCCCCGCCCCAACCTTGAAGTGCCTCCGCCATGCAGGAAAACAGTTGGGGTGTGGGTGACGCCATGCGAACAAAAGCAAAGCATGGTCGCCGAGCATGTCTTCGTTTTTCTGAATGAATCAAGATTTGTCACAACCCGATCGGCGTGGAACGATCCAGGCGCAGAAAAATTGTGGCTTTATAACCTGCATTACTTTGATGATTTGAATTCCGACGGTGCGGTGACCCGCCGCGAATGGCACATGCGCTTGATTGAGCGGTGGATAGAGGAGAATCCTCCAGGATGCGGAAACGGATGGGAGCCGTATCCTAGCTCACTCAGGATTGTCAATTGGATCAAATGGGCATTGGGTGGAGGAGAGTTATCTCCACCAGCGATTGCAAGCCTTGCTGTACAAACCCGATTTTTATGTGAACGGCTGGAGTTTCACTTAATGGGGAATCATCTGTTGGCGAATGCCAAGGCATTGATATTTGCTGGGGCGTTTTTCGAACAGGATGAGGCGCAAGAATGGTTGACTAAGGGATTGAGGATTCTGCGCCGCGAATTGCCGGAGCAAATTCTGGTGGACGGCGGCCACTTCGAGCGCAGTCCTATGTATCACGCAATCATTTTGGAAGATTTGCTGGACATCGAGAACATCGGTAAAGTTTATCGTTTGGGAGCCATCATTGATGGAGAGTTGATCGACAAAATGAGAGTATGGCTCGCTGCGATGTGTCACCCGGATGGCGAGATCGCTTTCTTCAATGATGCGGCATTCGGCATCGCCTCCGACTTGAAAGAATTGAATGGCTACGCGGAGCGACTGGGACACCCATTTCAGGAGAATGTATCTAATGGAGTTTTACGCCTCACAGAGAGCGGTTATATCCGACTCCAAAAAGGGCAAGCAGTGCTTCTGATCGATGCGGCACCTGTCGGGCCGAGCTATTTACCCGGGCATGGACATGCGGACACCTTGTCGTTCGAACTTTCTCTCCAAGGTCGCAGGGTAATAGTGAACTCCGGTACATCATGCTATGGCAACGGGTTGGAACGTCTGCGTCAACGCAGTTCTACCGCGCATAACACCATGATTGTCGATGAACAGAATTCTTCGGAAGTATGGGGCGGGTTCCGTGTAGCACGGCGGGCGAAAGTACAAACATTGAACATCGCAGAAACATCAGGTGGCATTCGGGTAGATGCGAGTCACGACGGTTATCGGCGTCTGCCTGGGCGTAACTTGCATCGGCGTAGGTGGTTGCTCAGTGATGAATCCTTGGTCATAGATGATGAAGTCACCGGCGTTTTTGATCGTGCCGAGATACGTTTCCATTTTCATCCTGAGATCGCAGTTTTGGAAGCGGGGATCGGCAAGGTGCACTTAAGCTTACCTGACGGGAAGTCAGTCGAGGTGCTCATTGAAGGGGGTAATGTATTTGTTAAGCAAACCACATGGCATCCTTATTTTGGGATTTCCACACCCAATACTTGTTTGATGGCGGTATTGACTGGGCCGAAAATCAGGACGCTCATCAAATGGGGAGAAAGTTGTTGAAGATATTGGTATTGAGTTTTTACTTCACGCCGGACCTAAGCGCAGGATCGTTTCGTACTACAGCGTTGGTCGATGCGATAAAGCAAAAGATGCCTGCAGGTGGCCAAGTAGATGTGCTGACAACCCTGCCCAACCGCTATAACAGTTTTTCGATAGAAGCGCCAACTGAGGAAAAAATGCCTGGACTGTCGATAGTTCGTATCGCCTTGCCGCCGCATCATAGCGGTATGTTTGATCAGGCAAAGGCCTTCTGTTCGTTTGCTTGCGAGGTGACGCGCCAGACTCGTGGAAAAGAATACGATCTCGTTTTTGCGACATCTTCGCGTTTGATGACTGCCGTGTTGGGTGCATGGGTGGCGCGTAAAAAACGGATAACTTTGTACTTGGATATACGTGACATTTTTGTCGACTCGATAAATGATGTGTTGCCCAGGTTTCTTGCAAGTATGGCCAAACCCGTTTTTTCATTGCTTGAACGTTGGACGATAAACAGAGCTAGCAAAGTGAATTTGGTATCCCAGGGTTTTGCTGAGTATTTTTCTACCCGATATCCTTGGCAACAATTTTCCTATTTTACCAACGGTATCGATGATGAATTCTTGTCGGTGCAGATACCTGAAAGCCTGCCACGTACAGACGGTGTGGTTGAAGTTTTGTACGCGGGAAACTTGGGCGAAGGACAAGGATTGCACGCTATCATCCCTAAATTAGCAAAAAAAATGCAAGGAAGCGTTCGTTTCAAGATCATTGGAGATGGGGGGCGAAAAGACGCATTACTTGCGGCATTAGTCAGTGCCGATGTGGACAATGTAGAGCTCCTGCCTCCGATTAAGCGATCGCAATTGATAAAGGCATATCTTGCTGCAGATGTTTTGTTCCTACATTTGAATGACTATGATGCATTTAGAAAAGTTTTGCCTTCAAAAATTTTCGAATACGGCGCGATGGGCAAACCTATTTGGGCCGGGGTTTCCGGGTATGCGGCTGAGTTTATTGGTATTGAACTGGATAATTCGGCGGTCTTTCATCCCTGCGATGCAGCACATGCCGAACGGGTGTTCAGCCAACTTCGTGTGCAAAACCTACCACGAGAACAATTTATCGCTAAATTCACCCGGACATCAATTGCCAATGACTTGGCAGATGATGTTGTTGGCATAGTTGGTTAAATTGCAAGTAAACATGTTCAGTTTATGAATAGGCGCATTTTAATAACTGGTGCTAACGGCTTTGTAGGCAAGGCGGTTTGTGAGCAAGTCTTGCATCACGGTCATTCTGTAAGATGTGCTCTGCGCACGCGCACGGAGGTGCCGAATCGCATCGAGCCGTTCTTTGTTAGAGAGATCAATGGTTTAACAGGTTGGGGTAATGTCTTGGCTGCAGTGGATGTCGTTATTCACCTTGCCGCTCGCGTTCACATCATGCACGACACCGTCGCAGACCCGAAGACAGCTTTTGGTGTAGTTAATGTGGAAGGCACCCTAAACTTAGCGCGCCAAGCTGTAGCTGCCAAGGTCAAGCGGTTTGTGTTTATCAGTTCGGTAAAAGTTCATGGCGAGTTCACATTGACCGGTCGTGCGTTCTCGGAAGCCGATGCACCTAACCCGCAAGATGCCTATGCCGCGAGCAAACACGAAGCTGAGCAGGGTTTGCGCCAACTTAGCATCGACACGGGTATGGAAGTGGTCATAATTCGTCCTCCCTTAGTCTACGGCCCTGGTGTCAAGGCCAACTTTGCTGCTCTCATGCATGCCGTTCAGCGCGGCTGGCCCTTGCCGTTAGGCGCAATACATAACCAGCGCAGCTTGGTCGCGCTGGATAACCTAGTGGATTTCATCGTGACCTGTATCGATCACCCCCAAGCGGCTAATCAGACTTTCTTAGTGAGTGATGGACAAGACTTGTCAACTGCCGAGTTGCTGCGAAGCATGGCGAAAGTAGCTGGTGTGCCTGCGCGTTTATTTCCAGTGCCCTTGTGGGTTTTCCAGAAGGGGGCTTCTTTGCTTGGCAAGGATGATTTGGCTCAGCGCTTGTGCGGTAACTTGCAGATTGATATTTCGAAGGCGCGCAATTTATTGGCTTGGAAGCCTTCAGTTTCTGTAGACGAAGGGTTGAAGCGATCGATTGCGGTATGAAAAGAGCGTTTGACATTTTTTTTGGCTGTTTGGCTGTTTTGGTTCTGTTTCTACCGTTGTTGCTGGTGGGCTTGGCCGTTCGCTTGACTTCGAGTGGGCCAGCCTTGTACTGGTCAGACCGCATTGGTAGAAACAATACGATTTTTAAAATGCCAAAGTTTCGCAGCATGCGATTGGGCACACCTGCAGTTGCAACTCATTTACTGGCAGATGCAAGTTCACATTTAACTCCGATCGGCTCTTTTTTGCGCAAAAGCAGCCTAGATGAGTTGCCACAACTCTGGAGCATTCTGGTGGGAGACATGAGTTTTGTTGGTCCTCGACCTGCATTATTCAATCAGCATGACCTAATTGAACTTCGAACCCAAGCAGGAGTTCATGTTTTGCCGCCTGGGTTGACCGGCTGGGCTCAAGTTAATGGTCGGGATGAACTACCTTTACCAAAAAAGGTAGCCTTGGATACTGAATATTTAAAGCATCAAGATTTCTGGTTTGATATCAAAATCATTTGGCTGACCGCTTTAAAAGTCCTTCAGCGTAAGGGAGTATCGCATTGATGAATATGAGGCACCTATAAAAGAAACCACTTATGTCATCAGTTTTGTGGGTTCATTCGAATTATTTGGTAACCGCCTCCTAGAACAAAAGTCGTGAGAAGTGGAATTATTATTAATGGAAGAGGTTCTTTAAGGAGGGATTAATGCTCAGTAACAGCTAAATCGTTGATGCTGGCATCGCCGTTTCAGACATCTGCCGTGATCTTGTAACCAGCACATTAGCTTTTTACAAATGGCGGGCTAAGCAAGGTGGCATGGATATATCCATTATGTCGCACATGAATTAACTCGAAGAAGAGAACCACATCTTGAAGAAGATGTGCCATGAGGAAAAGCTAGAGGCCTAAATCGTACGTGAGGCGCTCGAAAAAAGAGCTGAACCCATCTTGAAGAAGAAAAATGGCCACGATGGCGGCCAAAGAAAGAGGCCCGAGGATTCGGATTGCCTACTTGGCGTTTCGTTTCAGCTAATCCTGTTATCGCTTGAAGCATAAGCTCGATATTGAAAATTATCAATTCGCCAGTTGGCTAATCCGGTTGATAGATAACCACCCCAACTGGGGGTTTGGACTTCGCTACTTGTAACTGCGTAATGTCAGGAGCATTAATCGGAATCACAAACGTGTGTATCGGATCCATACTGAGATAAACTCAATTTGCGGATCAAGCCGCGCAAAAGGCTTGTGTGTGACAGGGCTGACGCCTTAACTGTGCCACAGGCGATCAACCAAGTCTGGTTGATGGATTTCATGCACTTCGATTGCTCAATGTCATTGACGACTTCAACCTTGAGGTGTTCGGAATAAAGATCGACTTCTAATTGCCCTCAGAGCGGGAGATTCGAGGGCTCAATCAAATCATCTCTTCGAGGTGTATGAGCCAGAAGTGAGTGGATGTGCAACCAGCCGGAATACATCAGTGCAGCATTCCAATCAAGGGCGTTAGAGATGGAATCAGGCTTGATTTAATCAACCTAGCAAACCGCAAAAAACTCTTATTTTGAGAGATTCAATCGGACGGTGCGGTATGAATTGCTCTAGCAATACTATTGGACAGATTTGGAAGATGTGCGAAATTTTGCAACGAAGTGGATGTGATTTTGCAAACATGACAGCCTACACTCAGTCTCAGGAGGTATCACACCTAAACACCGGTTGGCCATGGTTGCTACAAATCTTCTTCTACGTACTTTTGAAAAGGGCAGTAGTAACGGTCATTTCTCTTCCTTTGTAGATCAACGTAGTTTCATGCTATTTATCCATATACACAAAATCCAAGAGTCTCCAGCGTCCCAACATGGAGATTTATCAGATCAACAGGTCTTCATTTCCACATTGAGGTTTATACTCATCTACCGCGCTAAGGAGTAGCCTCCGCAGTGTTTCGCTATCATTTCGATCGCAAGCTAGTTCAATTTCTTTTACCAGATTTTCAACTCTCGTAAATTCCATTAGCTTCTCATTAGCGCGCATGACGCTTGGATGGTTTGTGAGAGTTACGTTATCGCCGATCAGCAACTCTTCATAGAGTTTTTCCCCGGGCCTCAATCCTGTAAAGGAAATTCCTATGTCACCGTTGGGGTTTTCTTCATCGCGAACAGACAAACCACTCAAGTGAATCATCTTCTTCGCCATTTCTAGAATTTGCACTGGCTCACCCATATCCAGCACAAAAACATCACCCCCTTCCCCGAGAGCGCCCGACTGAATCACCAGTTGTGCGGCCTCTGGGATGGTCATGAAATAGCGAATGATACGAGGGTCGGTGACGGTAACTGGTCCACCATTTCGAATTTGTTCTTTAAATACTGGCAGCACTGACCCAGAAGAGCCAAGGACATTACCAAACCGCACCATCACAAAGCGTGTGCGGTGGGTGGTAGCATGGTTCAATGCCTGCAAAATAAGCTCAGCAACGCGCTTAGTAGTACCCATTGTGTTGGTGGGCCGTACCGCCTTGTCTGTAGATACCAACACAAAAGTTTCAACTGAATTGCGCTGTGCAGCAATGGCTGTGTGCCATGTGCCAACAATGTTGTTAAAGGCACCGGCACATGGATTTTTTTCTACCATAGGCACATGCTTATACGCTGCGGCATGAAAAACAGTTTCAACTTCAAAGCGTTTCAAAACCAAATCTACTTTGGCGGCGTCCGTCACTGATCCAAGTATTGGAAATAACCTAGTTTGAATGGCTGGTTGTAGTGTTAAGAGTTCTTGCTCGATTGAATAAAGCGCGAACTCGTTTAACTCGAATAGAACCAGTCGCTTAGGATTTAGCAGTGATATTTGTCTACACAGCTCTGAGCCTATCGAGCCCCCAGCGCCCGTGACCAAAACGGACTTGTTTTTGATGTTGGCTTCAAGTAGCTCGATTTGGGGAGGTACGGGGTCTCTGCCTAACAGGTCCTCAATATCAACTTCTCGAAGGTCTGAGGTTTTGACCTTACCTTGTGCAAGATAGGATAAACCGGGCAGGGTACGTACTTGAACGGGTAACCTCTCCAATTGGGAAATGATGGAGTTTCGAGTAGCTCTGCTGCTAGAGGGTATGGCCAATAAAATTTCTGAGACTTGTTTGGTATTGACTAAACTTGCCAGAGCATCTCTAGAAAAGACAGTCAAACCAGCAATATGCTTGCCATGCAGCTTTTCATCATCATCGACAAAAGCCACGGGCAAGATTTCTCTGCTTTGAGATAAAGCCATGGCAAGTTGAACACCGGCTGAGCCGGCGCCGTAAATGATGGCTCGCTTGCGGGGGACGTTAGAAATGCCCTGGTTTTGTGCTTTCGACAACCATCTTCTTGCGACAGTTCTTGACGCACCAATCATCAACAAGGTGAGGATGCCATGAATCAACGCAAGGCTAATGGGTAATGGATGAGGTTCACCCAAAACAATCCATGCGCCCATCAGAACTGAGTAAAGAGCAACCGCTTGAGTGATTGCCAACATGGCCTGTAAACCTATGTAACGCACAACCGCGTTGTACAAGCCCATTTTCCAAAAAATAGGCAAAGCAAGCATCGGTGAAATGAGGGCTGCATACTTCAAGTGCGCCAGAGGAACCAGGATGTTGTCAAACCGGATGGCTAGCGAGAGGTACAGGCAGATTTCAAGAACCAGAATGTCGCTGATGACAACCAACCATTGTTTTTGGCGTCTGCCAAGCGCAAGAGCTCTGGCTGCAACAAGATGGCTAAAACCTTTAAGGAAAACAGTAGAAGCAAATAAACACGAGAAGATCGCCAAAGCCAACCAAAGATCTTTGATCATCCACTGGGGCGCAAGCGGGTTGCGAGTATTGAAACGGGCTTCATTAGGTGCATGGCATCTCACCAGAAAGCCGTTGTGAAGCGATTGCTGTTCGCTTTGTAGGCAAGCCATCTGGGCCACTTTAGGGTCTAGTGATTCGTAGATTGCAAAACCAGTTGGAAGTTGAGCGAAGTAAAGCGGGATAGGCGCACTATTGACCAGAAACAATTGGTTGTTTGATAGGTTCTTGCTACACCTGCTTTGGTTGGTATTGCAACTTGGACAGGCCGCATTGATATTTTGTAATTGGTTTTGTAACGAAGTTTGACATGCAGTAATGGTGTTGCTGGGGCGGCTGATGACTGTGGTGGTGAGATCAGGGTTTTGAATGCTGACGATTGGGTAATAAATTTCTGTAGAACTTAACCACGAGAGAAGAGAGAAAAAAACAAAAAAAGCCAGGCCAAGCCAAGCCTTTACAGGTTGTTTGTTTTGGAGAGAGTGCATAAGACAGTTCTAATTTTGATTTGTTTTTTATTGAGGCTCATCATCAGACAGCTAAGTTTAAATCGATGTGAGAATATAAAAGTATCAATATTGAGTGTTGTAAAAAAAAGACAATTCAAAGTTTTCGGAAAAATAGAAATGATTGCTTGTGATAGAGTTGTCTCATGTGCAAAAATGCGATTATGCAGATTGCCATGTTGCCAACGGGGCTCAAGGCTACATTGGTAGACTTCTAATTCAACTATCTTTCGGGAATCCTAATGAAAAAAGTTTCTGCTCTCTTTTTGTCAATCGCTCTGGCCTTGTCACCTGTTGCATTCGCTCAACAACAATCTGGTAGCGCTTCTGGTGGTGCTGGAGCTGGCGGTGCTGGTGCCGCAGCTGGTGCTGCTACTGCCGGTGTGACCGTGGGTGTTGCCGCTGCCGCAGCCGCAGCCGTTGCTGTTGCCGCTGCTGTTTCTGCTAACAAAGCAGACCCTGTTTACACAACCACCAACTCTGGTACAGGCACTGCTTCAGTTTGCATCGCTAACTGCTGATCTGACTTTGCCCCGCTTCAAGCGCCCCGTTCCGGGGCGTTTCTTTTTGTTGATCGCAGTCGTGCTGTCTTTGTTGGGTTGTAGAAGCAACCCGACTTATGACACTCTGACCACATTGCTTCCATGGCAAAAGCAGTTTGCCCAAGTGCAGCCGGGGGTTGAGTACCTTTGGGTGTCAGTGGGTGGAAGAGCAACTGTAATGGCTTTGGGGGAGCGTTCGCTTGAGGGAGTTGCCCCAAATGTGGCGCGGCATGAATTTTGGTACACAGGCCAAGGTGAAATGCTTTATTTGCACAACGGTCGCATTCAGGAGGTAAAAGGATTCACACAGGAGTGGCGTGGGCAAACCAGCAACCCGCCTGATTGGGCAGATGTACTGAAAAGCAACCGAGCCATCAGTTGGAGGCGCCAACTGGATGTGATGCCGGGCTTTAGGTACAACTCCATAGACCATCTAACAACCTACAAACTTCCTGCGCCCAAACAATTGCCAGAACAAGTAAAGCCAACGGCTGTTTGGGTGGGGGATTCAGTGGAATCAAAAAATGAAAATGGCAGAGCTTGGCGTTTTGAGCAGAGGTTTGCCATTGAAAATGGGATGGTTGTTTATAGCGAACAATGCTTGGCGCCTGAACTTTGCTTGAAGTTACGCACACTGGGCGTGGTGGTGCCAGGAAAATGAAAAAGCAAGTAAATTTGAACTTGGCCATGCCCATAGCTGCTTGGTTCTTGTTGCATTTTTTGATTTCTAGTCCTGCTATGGCTCAGATGGCTGGTTCAGATGTAACTTTCACAAAGCATGATGTAACCAGAGAACAACGATTAAGCCAATGGCTAGCTGATCAACCTACTATTTCTCAGCGGTTTGCATTGGGTGCAATGTGGACAACGCAAGAAGAGTTAGAGCGTCAAACAAGGCAACACAAAGCATTGTTGCAATCTCTAGATGGGCAGCTTGCAAAAGGCATGATTTCTAGCAGGAAACATGAGGCCCTAAGAAGGAATCTATTCGCCATGCAACCGACTGGACGAGTACCAGTTGCCATGGCAGACGCCAAATGGCTAGCGGCTTATCCGCAAAAAGACCCACAGTTAAAACCTGGTGACACATTTGAAGTGCCAATGCGCCCTATTGGGTTGCGTGTGATGTTTGAAGATGGCCGTGTGTGTGAGATACCTCACCGCGAGGGTTTGCAGGCACAAGATTATGTAGCGGCTTGTCTGGGCAGAACAGGAGCATATCCTTGGGGTTGGGTGATTCAACCCAACGCTCGCATACAACGTGTTGGGCTTCATAGTTGGAACATGGCCAAACAAGACCAGCCCGCTCCTGGCAGTTGGATTTGGGTGCCCGAAAACAACTCTAACCTGCCAAATGAATGGCACCAACAATGGGCTGAATGGGTAGCCACGCAGGGTGTCTCTAGCAGATTGCCTTTGGAGCTTTGGAGTGTTTCTTTTCGGCAGGCCAATCCTTCACCAGTGCAAGAGACTTGGCTTGATTTATCAGGCAGATATGCCAAACCACAACCGACAGCAAGCAATTGGGGCAATGTAGGTTTGCTGCAGACACCTACCGCTCGCATGCAAAAACCGGGTTATTTCGGGCTGACGTTCCATCGAACTTGGCCTTATCAGCATGTGGATGTATTTTTTCAGCCCATTGAATGGTTGGAGGCAGGCTTTCGTTATGTGGATACATCGAATCGCTTGTATGGCCCAGAGGCATTCAGTGGTTCGCTCCCCTACAAAGACAAAAGCTTTGATTTAAAAGTAAAAGCTTGGCAAGAGTCAGATTGGATGCCTGAACTCGCTGTTGGCATGCGTGACGTAGGAGGAACGGGACTTTATAGTTCTGAGTATGTTGTGGCAAGCAAGCGGACAGGCAGGGTTGATTGGTCTTTAGGTATGGGTTGGGGCTATTTGGGTGGTCGAGGTAATTTAAACAATCCAATTAGCCGCGTGTTTGGCCAAGGATTTAACACCCGATTGCAAGACGGCGGTTCTCAGGGTGGACAACTCTCCACGGGTTCGTGGTTTCATGGCCCCGCTGCTTGGTTTGGAGGTTTGGAGTACCAAACTCCTTGGAATTTCAATTTGAAGGTGGAATACGATGGTAACCATTACAAGCGTGAACCACAAAACAACAATTTGCCGGTTGCATCGCCTTTCAATTGGGCTGTGGTTTATCAGCCTACCCGTGGCTTAGATGTTTCAATGGGCATTGAGCGTGGAAACACATGGTCGATGGGATTGACCTTTTATGTGGACATGGCTGGCCTGAACATGCCAAAGGTAACAGACCCACCGCGTCCCGCGCCAAACTTGATGCGT
>JACCDN010631676.1_pt1 | contig 42279 bp, 77 predicted proteins | sample 7441691 | NCBI WGS metagenome assembly JACCDN01 (sample SAMN15323439, study PRJNA562643) | freshwater metagenome | isolation source: river surface water | place: USA:Blue River Watershed | collected 2017-08-16 | reverse complement strand
GGCTCTTTCTGATGGGCAGACTCGATCTGTTTCATAAGCGGATAGAATAGCTTGTGAGTAGCTAGTTAAATGAGACAATTTAAGCTGACTCATTTTTTTATCATTTCTAGCTTTAGCGATGCGCTGACCTATTGTTTTAAGCATGGTGTTATCCCTGTAGTAGTTTCGGTAATATTTAGGAAGGGATAATATATAAACTTATTAGAGATGTCAAATAATTTAATAATTCAGGGGATAGGCAATAATAGGGGAAAATGGCTTATGGGTTTATTATTGTAGTACGTTTTGAAATGTGATAACAACTCATTGATTTTACTAATGAGTTATAAAATTTCCATTTTCAGATGTGATAAGAAACTGAGGTTAAAAATTAATAGGCAATAATCCAGCCACTTATCATATAGATTTGAGTTACTGCTTACTATGGGTTGATTAAAGCTGTGTAAGTTATGCTTTTGAACTTACACTCATTATACATGTTTGCATTTGAATGTATAGCTATTATGTGCTGATTTCTTGATCGAAGCTTCTTGTTTTCTTTGCTTTTGACTTTAAAAAGAGAAGTAAAAAAAAAAGGTTTTAAGGAGATGAGTTGCGCTCCGACACCCAAGTTGTTTTGTCTTCGGGTTGTGCAGTCACCTTGTAGTTTAGTGTGCTACTCAAGGTGGAGCCCAATCGGGTGAGCGCGTGAAAACTTTAGATTTATCTGCCTAACAAAAAGAAAGTATCGTATCTACCTATGTTTTACACTGATTACCCCAACTAAGGTTTTTTCTTTTCGGAAAGATTGGTTTAACTAAGAGCTGTTTATCTTTTGTCCATCCTGGATATATCATATTTTCCGAAAAAAGTCAACACTTTTAGAAATAAAAATCAAAATTAACTATATAAGCCAAAACTAACTCCTTAGTTGGGGTCATCGTTAAACGCTTCTTTACAATAGCTTAGTAAAAACCGTAGAACATTTTTATTACTTTTTTTACATTCAAATGCAAAAGAAAGAAAATGGAAGTTTTGTAAAAACCTTTGACAATTATAAAACGTTTAGATATATTAAAACTATTCATATATGATGTATGAAAGCAAATAAAAGGGGTGGTACGCAGATAGCCATGAAAACAGTCTGTGATTAATATAAATATAAACTGTATGGAGATATCTAAAGAATATATTGAAAAGAAGTTGATAAGGCTTTATAATATGTATAGTATAGAGCCAAAAGAGGTGGGCGAGAAAAAGGTAAAATCTATATCTGATAACTATTATGAGTTATTAAGAAAATTCACGACTCCAGTTTTTGAAAAGGCGATCTGGAGATGGGAATATTCAGAGAAAAAGAGATTCCCATCACCTATTGAGATTAAAAAAAAATGCGAAGAAACGACACGATTTCTCAATAGTATTAAATCGTATAGACTGCATGATCTGGTTTGTGAGCATAGAGAGTATTTTTTACGAAAGAGTTTCATGCAGAGCAAAAAAGAAGTGTCACTATGTATGCAACCTTCTGTAGAATTTCTACAAGAACAGATACATAGGGCAGGCGAGGGGATGGGTGCTCAAATGGAATTTGATTCATTGAAGAAACATGCTGAGATGTCTAATAGGGACTACGGAAAGGTTCTATGCCCGTGGCATCAATCTTTAGCGCGGGCGCGACATCGTCCTGGTGATATTGAAGACATTCAATGCCAAGATTGGGTTAAGAGGATAATGGATTGAGGTGGTGACAATTTGTCACCGACTGAAGGGGGGGGGTACAAATTGTACCCCCCCCCTTTTTTAGATTAAGGTAATTAAATAATGAAACCAAATATAACAGATAATAAAGGGATGATTGGCTTAGAAATGAAAGATGTTCTAGCTATGGTAGACAACATCCCGCGGGAAATACTTGAGAAAATGGATATTGAATTTTTTCTAAATATGGATAAACACACTGCTTATTTATTGAAAGAAGAATGTGAAAATGTGGATAGTGAATTAAAGCCAATTCAATTGTATGAAATAAGCGATAAATTATGGCGTATTTTCTCAGATAGTTTCAGAGCTATTAGTCAAATGAAAGAAAATGGTGAAGCATGAAAAAAGATAAAAAAAAATATTGTTTAACGCAAAAGGAAGTAATAGAAATAATTAATAGAGAAAGAGAAGGCGGAATTAAAGCAGGGCACGAGGTAGGGGTATCAACAGTTAATCCTGAAAACACAATTAAAGTTCTTGAAAAAAACACTGTAGATAGGGAAAAAATAACAGTAGAGCAAGAAAAGTCAGACATTAACGAAAGTTTTACTCTTCCAGGAAAATAACTATGAAAAAAATAATACTATCTATCCTGCTCATACTATGTCTTTGCACAGCAAATGCAGCCACCATGCAGGTATGCTTTACACCTGGTGCTGATTGCCAGGGGATGATAGCAAAGGAAATAGTAAAGGCTCATCATTCCGTTTACGTACAGGCCTATCATTTGACGAATAAGGCTATCATAAACGCGCTATACAAGGCTAGGAAGAATGGGGCTATAGTTACTATAGTTGTAGATAAACAAGCTAAGCAGGAAGCTTTAAGACTTATAGAACAGGGATTTTCAGTGCTGATCGATTACAAGCCACGTATTGCACATAATAAAGTGATGGTCATTGATGATATAACCGTGATAACAGGTTCATTTAATTTCACGCAAGCTGCTCAAAAGTACAATGCTGAAAACGTGCTGATTATTGAAGATAGTAAAATAGCAAAGCTGTATGAAGATAATTTCTTTAAACGGGAACATCTATCGAGGAGGGTAGAAGAATGACTGACATAAAACTATTAAATTACTTCCCTAAAGATACGCCGAAATATATGTACCAAGCTTGGGTTTCCTGTTTTCGTTGGGCATCTAACAACGATAATATATTTGAACAATTCATGCGTGAAAATGAGCGTCCGCTTTTGAAAAAAGATCATCAATCTTTAGAACTTTTTGCAGAATGGTTTAATAAGAACATATGGGGAGTTATGCCAAAATGAGCGACAACGAAGAGCTAAAACCCTGTCCATGCAAAACATGTGGATCTATCCCAGAAATTTTTTCTAGTGTTAAAACTAAAACACATATAGTTTGTTGTCGTCATTCATTTTGTGAAGACTACGTCTCAACGTGCTGTTTTAAGGATTATGTGCATTATAATAGCGAAGAAAAAGCAGTAGATAATTGGAATAAAAATAAAGGGGCTGCGAAAACACAAACTGCAATGATAGAAAAAGAACTTATGAAAAATGGAATTTATGCAGACAAATTTAAACATGTATTTAACATGAAAACATTCGATGGTCGTACATTGAATGAGGTGATTGAAGCAGGGGAAGATACCTCGCCATATGTTAAGCACATAATTGAAGAAGAGAAAATAAGGCTAGCAGCCTATAAGCGAGCTGGGCTTGCAGATTCTAAAGCCCCTGCAACAAATGATTGGAAAGCAACTATTTCTATACCGAGGTGTGAAAATGATTGAGAATGAAGAACTAAAGCCGTGCCCATCATGCGGTGGGGAGGCATACTATAATATTTGTTTTGGAATACCTGGCGAGCTTGTTTCAGCATGCCCAGAGTGTAGGACATGCGGTTTGAGAGCGTTAAACGTAGAGTCATGGAATAATCTTGATGAAGAGGCTTTGAATTCTCTCCGTGGTAAGAAAAACAACGAAGAATTAAATTTTAAAAGCGAAGATTTTCATAATGCTGTGCGTGCTTTAGATGAGCTAATCCGTTACTTGCATGAATGTGAGAACGTTTATCCAGAGCCCCATTATGGCTTTGAAAAGTGCATAGAATTAGCGAAGAAAGCTAGAGGCCATATCGCCAAATTATACGGGTGAAAAATGACTAAAACACTATTTTTATTTATAAATCGTGAAGAAGGGGGCTTTTTTAATACAGACGAGGCTTTCTTCTTTGAGAAATATGGGGATTATTCGCATTTGGATAATACCTTTATAAACGAAATGAAGGATGAAGAAAAAGAAGCCGAACTGTTTGACTTAATGGGAGGATCAATACGTATTGAGGGGGATGGTGTTGAATCAATAGAATTTCCTACTGATATCAATGCATTAAAAATACCTACGAAAGATTGGGATTTCTTTGTTAAGACAGGAATTTATTAAAACTAAGATAAAGAAAACTGAGTTTCTTTAACTTAGCAGAAACGTAAGATAAGGCAAACATGCCGTAGCTAGTTCAATGGTTGAACAGTTGAGAGAAGGGTTTAGCTGCAAAGCTAATTAACACGCGCGGGGGGCAGATTGTGCACAGAAATTTAAATCTGGCAGGACGTGTGACGCTATTTTTATGTTTATATCAGAGAGCATAATAATAGGACAGTATCAACATCTGATAAGGTTCGATTCCTTACTACGGCACTAAATTATAAACACAGGTGAGAAATGAATGAAATATTGACGGGGATTGTTCATATTAATAGTGAAGCAATCAAATATTTAAACCAGTATTTGAATGAATGCCAATTTTGCAAAAAGGCAGCTACTTTTAAGTACAAGCCCCTTTATAGAGAAGTATTCATTGAGTGCTCATGTGAAACAGAAGAATGTAGGCCTATGTACTTTGATTTAGAAAATGTTCTAGTTAGATTATTAGATGATTTTCTAATAAATGATTTTATAAAAAAATGGAACACTAAAGAGGGTGAAAAATGAATCTAATTGAAGCAGTGAAGAGTGAAAAACCGTTTAGGAGAATCGGTGATAGACCATGGTATAAAGAAATTGATAAAGACGAAAAAGGCATAGTTGTATATGGAAATAATAACTTTTTTTATCCAAATACTTATTTAGATGTGGAGGACATCCTAGCGGATGATTGGGAGATAAAAGAATGAAAATTAGAATAGTGCAAACCGATTACAGTGAATTTAGAGTACAGAGATTAGATGATAATCGTAATATAGATTTTAAGTTTGAATGGGTAGACATTCGAGGCAAGGCTAAAGGCTGCCGAGAAAAATTTGAAACTGAAGAAGAAGCCAGGAAGTTTTGTGAAAGGATAAAGGGTGGAATAATAGATAAGTACGGTTACTTTAAAGAAATAGTGATAGAAGAATATGAAATTTAGAATAATTAATAGTAATAAATATAAAGAATGTTTTGCTGTGCAGAATAAACCTTTTAAATGGTGGGGGTGGGTAAACATCAAGGTTTTCAATAATTTAGAAAAAGCGCGTAAATTTATCCAAGAGATTAGAGAAGGGGAAAGGGATAAATATGGTGATAAAATTATAGCAAAGCAAACTGTAGTGATAGAAGAGTATGAAATATAACATACCAACCGAGTCAGACGAAGCAAAAGCGCTTAAAAAATGGTCAGATTATCACCCTATAGCAAGGCTGATGTTCCATATACCGAATGGGGGAAGCCGTCATCTATTTGAGGCGGTAAATCTTCGTGCACAAGGGGCTAAAGCGGGCATTCCTGACTATTTCTTGCCTTATCCATGCAATGGTAAAGCAGGAATGTTTATCGAGCTTAAAAGGGCGGAAGGGGGAAGGTTAACCAAAACACAGGAAGAATGTCTAAAAAAATTGGACAGCCTTGGCTATAAAGCAGTCGTAGCATATGGCTGGGAGCATGCAGTTAAAGAGATTGAGGAGTATTTGAGATGAACTTATTAGAAGCGAAAAATAGTAGTAAATTATGTAGAAGACCTAATTACTTCTTCGATGACGGAAAAACTGAAATATGGATTAGAGATTTCATAGATGAAGGTTCATGGACTGTTGGAGTAATTTATTATCCGCCTAATTATTGTAGAGAAATAGAAGGGGAATTTTGGATTCTAAGAGTAGAAGATATATTTTCTAATGACTGGATTGTTAAAGAAGAACTATTACCTTGCCCCCTTTGTGGCTGTTCTGTCGAACTGGGGGAGGAAGAACCTAGCCACGAAGAAGGAGGATTTCCGACACCAGGAAAGGTATGGATAAAATGCTCTAACTCTAAGTGTATTATAGAAATTGAAGAATTATTGAAATTTACGAAAAAAGAAGAGTTTATAGAAAAATGGAATAACCGCGTAGGTAAGGTGAGAAATGACTAAAGATAAAAAAATAACTTTATTGCGTGGTGATGAAAAAGTGGGAACTATTGTTGATTTTGACTTGGCAAGGAGAGGACTCGAAACTACTGAAGATATTTGCGAAAGAGCAAAGAAACTGAAGAGAATAGTAGTTTTAGGGTGGGATGATGACGATTATTTTTACAGTGATACAAATGCAACGAACGGGGAATCTTTTTACCTGTTTGAAATGGCGAAAAAGGAAATACTAGAGAGCGTGCATGCAGATGAATAAAAAAGCCGAGCCCCGCGGCCGCAGTGCTCGGTTTACTTCTATAAGACCCATCGCATTGCGCATTGTTAAGAGGCGGTACGGGTATGTTATGAATATTATATAAAATATTTGATCTTTTGTAAATCTATATTTTTGACCAGGCAGCAGAATATTGACACCGCGCAAAGGGGTGGTTAAGATTGCCGCTTATGGTGACCTGTTTTCGCGGGCAGGATTATTTGGTTAAAAAAAAGGGGCTATAAAGCCCCTTTTTATTTTTAGCTTAAAAATCCAATCCAGCTGCCATATTTTTTAATATCAAGAAGAACATCTCTTAAAACAGACTCACCAAGAAATTCTTTATAATCTTCACTGTATAGTGCAATTTCATCTTTGGAAACCCAAAAATATTTTGATTTGCTACTTTCTTTAAATTTTTCAATCCACTTTGCTAGATAAAACCCAGGTTCAGATTGATCTACTGTGTAAATTTTTTTTGACGTTTTGATGGGTGCGCGAACACGCGTAGATAATTTTTTCATGATGTTCCTTTTAGTATTTAATAATTCTTCGCGGGAATTATTCGGTTTGGTTAAAAATATTTGACATTATTGCCAAATATTCGCTCTTTGAAATATACTTTTATTAGTGATCGTTCATTTATTCCCTCCTTTTGGTAGTAAAAATAATGTCTAAGAGCACCACCTTGACATGGTGGCGGCCGGTGGTTCGATCCCACTCGTGCCTACCAACATATGTTTTCAGAAGCACCGCGCAAGTGATCACTAGACAAATGTGCATAGCGTTGAACCATGTCCATTTTAGACCAGCCGCCGAGCTGCTGAAGCTCATGTATAGTAGTGCCGTGTTGAATATGCCAACTCGCCCACGTGTGCCTAAGATCGTGGAATCTAAAGTCTTTAATGCCTGCGAGCTTTAAAGCGTTCCGCCAGGCTTTTGTTGTTATTTGATTGATTCGTTTACCTTGATATGTGAAAACATATCTTTCGTGTTTGTCAAATGAATAAAATCTTTTAGTCAATATGTTAAGTGCTATAGTGTTAAGGGGCACTGCAATAGGCTTTTTATTTTTTGAATGCTTTGCTTGGATATACGCGTGTCGCCTTTCTAAATTTATCACATCCCATTCTAGCTTTAAAATGTTTGATTTGCGCAAACCTGTTGCCAGGGCAAATGCGACTATGTCTTTCTGGTGTGCAGGCAGCACGCTTATTAATCGTTTCGCTTCCTCTTCTTTTAACCAGCGATCACGCCCGAGCGGCTCATCTCGTTTGAGAATGTACGGAACTTTCTCTATATGCCCAGCTTTCTCAGCTTTTTTAAGTATATTTTTTATCAAGTCCAACGTTTTATTTACAGTGCTTCCTTTTACGCCGTTCTTCTCTTTATCACGCGCAATCTTTTCTATTAAATCGGTACTAATTTCGTGTAAATATTTATTTTGTAAATATTGCTCAAGCCAATTTATAATAAGAAGATTATTTTTATATGATGATTTTCCTTGTTGCTGTTTTCTCCAATGCTCAACAGCAACATCCCATTTTATGTTATAAATTCCCATGACTATCCTTAGTTATGAAGTATTAGTTATGAAGTATTAAAGTTTAATTAAAAGTGCGGACGAAATGATAAACTTTACTCTTAGCTGATAAAGAAAGCAATAGAGTAAATGTAGTCCAAAGACGCTTTTTTATAGAAATATAGTTATAGATTGAAAAGGGAGGGGAATTTATTGCTATGTAAAATAAAACTTTACGTTAAATGCTAAATTTGCTCGGATGGATTTCTTATTTTCCTGCCTGATGTGAAGCCTTTATAGCTATTAGCAAATGTTACAGCGTCATCAACTAAGATAGTGTAATAAATACCTACTCGTTTATAAGCAATAGCACCTTTCTTGCATTGAAACCACAACGCACGGCGGTCAATATAATGACCGCTCATCTCACTGATGAGATGAGCAGCCTCTTTAAGAGTCAATTGCATAAATAACCTCTTTTAGTAAAAATTCTCGTAAATACGCTCAATATTTTTATAATCGCCAAGCCAGTCTAATATGAGTAATCGTTTAAATAAGCTAGAACGAGCATAATGACAAGCATTACAGTAGATTTTATAACGCTTGAAAATAAAACATCTATATTCGTGATAAGCTAGCTTATCTTGCCGACATTGCGGGCATCTAAATATCATTTGTCACCCCCTCGTTTATTCCACTGTGATATCAATTCTTGCAGGTCTTCACCTCTATTACTTTCACAATTTATCTCACACTGTTTATTTACGCAGCGTATTTTAAAACCTAGCCCTTCTTCTAAACCTACGTCGGGCGCTTCGCCGCAAAACGGGCATGGCTCAAGTCCTGGCGTTTCCCTTATTATTTCTTCTATCTTTCTATAAACTTTAGCGTACTTTCCATTTTCTGCTTGTTCTAGCTCAGGAGTGGAAAATAGCTCAATTATTCTGTGTATTTTATTTGGTAACTCCTGCTCATTTATAACTATCATTTTGACCCCTCCTCATTTATTGTTAAAGCTTCTATAATGTCATTAACTGTTAAAATAGGGACAGCTTTACCGTTTTGTCTTGCTATTTCTTGTCCGCTATATACGAAGAAGCTGTCAATTATCCCGAGCTCGAAAGCAACAGTCGTAACTAGCCGATCATTCGCTATTTTATTGATGATTTCTAGTGCTTCTTTCCTAGATAGTTTCATTTTTTACCCTCCATTTTAATAATTAAATATATATTTACTTAGCGGTAATAAAGTAGCCGTATAAATAAATAAAAATAAACAAGATCGATAATATGCTGCTTTCTTCCCCTCGTGTTTATAATGAAATATATCAAATAGAGCGTCAAAAAATAGAATGATAAGAATCGAGAAAAAAGCAATTGCGGCGTAATAAATCATTTTTTAATCTCCGAGTTTTAAAGGTGACAATTCCGCCACCTTTGTTTAGTTTATCTTTAATCTTCTCTAACTACCCAGTCGTTAGCGCCCATATCAGCGGGGGTAAGTTTATGAAAATAATGTTTTATACATTGCTTTATTCTCCATTTTGATGTAAAATTTATTTTTACAATTTGTCTTTATCATCTAATCCACATGCGTGTGCGATGATGTCTTTATGATTTAAAATTTCTTTTTTCTCTTCTTCTGTTATTTCTGCACTGTATTCTCTATAGATCATGGGAAACCAGCGATCATAATCAGCGCTTAATCTATTTGTTTCTTTGTCAAATTGTACGAGTACGATACGATCGTCATTTAGAACAATCATAAACCCGCGTAAACTTTCAATATAGTCAACATGTTTTATTAAATTTGTCATTTTTTTACTCTCCGTTTTTGTTTTTAATAATCTTCATCAATTTCTGCATCTAAATAAAAGATTTCTGTAATGAACTGTTTTGCGAAATTAGCGCAACTTCCACAAAGTTTTACTATCTTACATGCAGTTTTTAAGTCTTCTAATAATTTTGTGTTTCCTTCGTACTCGTAATCAATTTTTTTTATGTCTTCTTTGAGTCCGAAAATTCTCATTGTTAGATTTTTATATTGTGCTTTAACGTCTTTTTCTACGCTACTTAAAATCAATTTAAACATAGCTATTTCTTCATGCTCCATTTCTTTTTTTAATAAAAAATCAATAATTGATAAAGGAAGTGCTGCTTTTTCATGGCTATAAAATCTATTTATTTCATTAGTATTGAATCTGCTATTTAACGCTTCTCTTGCTTCTTTTGTTACTTCGCTTAATGTTGCTTTTTGCGTTGTTGATAATTTCATTTTTTTACTCTCCTGTTGTGATATTGAATTCATTTATTTAAATAGTCGTGATTGACTATGAGTGCATTATTTCATATCAATTGACAATCGTCAATAAGATTATTCAAATAAATATGAAATATTTTCAAATAAAGAGATTGACAAAGCTTGTTTTATAATTTGACTCTATAAAACAAGTGGTTTTATAAATTTATACTATGATAAAATAATTCTATGTGATATAATAATTAGACGTTATGTAAAGTTTATGTAAAAAACTTATTGACAATAATGCGCTGATCTGGTAGTTAAGAAGAATAAAAATCAACTCCAGGAGTTCAGAACAATGAAAAGCACATCAAGAAAAGTAGGCGATAAGATCGTTGGCGAAATTACTAGCATGAAAACAGGCCCAAACGAATCAGATCAGCTAAAAGAAATGTCAAAGGGCGGAAAACATGATCAAAAACCTATGACTGGTAAATCCACTTCAACACCTCCTCTTTCTTATTCACACATTCATAAAAAACGCTAGAAAACAGCTAACATTTAAATGATGTAATAATGGCCAGAAAAAAACACACTGACCCGAAAAGACATTTAAAAGAAGAAAAAGTCTGGGATTTATATGTCCGTGGTCGAACACAGAAAACAATATCAACAGAGCTAAAGATATCTTTATCAACTGTAAATGACTGTATAAAAGCAGCGCACGAGCGTTATAGCGCAATGCTCGATAAAGATATTAAACGCTATCATGAGAAGCATTTATCTCAATTAGAGCACATCGCGCAAGAAGCTTTAAAGAGTTGGGAAACAGACTTGAAAGTAAGCAAGCATGGGGCTCAGCGTGACGCAGCTTATTTAGAGACAGCCATGCGTTCTATAGAGCAGATAAGAAAAGTCATTTACGGAAAGAAACAAGAAGAATTTGCAGAATCAGACGAGGCAAAAGACCCAGCAGTCAGAATTTTAGAAATCGTGCAGAGCGTGAAAGAAAGAATGAAAAGCGGGCAGTGATAATTGGATTTATCACGGGTTACTTTCTGAAATGCCTGTTTTCCATGTATAATAGAGCGAATAAGCTATATTGTTAGTATATTGTAAATCTATTTTTATATCTCTCAAAGGGCGTTAGCTTTTTTTGATCTTATTTTGATTGTAATTCTTTTGATGTAAAAAAATATTTACCAACAAATAAACGCTATCATTTAATGAGCTTGATTTTAGCAGAAGAGCAAGATTTACGCGAATCAATCAACTATTTGACAGAACTAGAGCGACTTGAAATAGCTCATCTGCTCAAGTTGGTTGATATAAAAGAGTTGAAGCTAATTGATTTCGTGCGTGAGTTTTGGCCTGCTGTAGAGCCGTCAACGCCATTTGTAGAGGGTTGGCATATAAATGCTATCTGCGAACATTTGGAAGCTGTAAGCAGCGGGCAGATAAGAAATCTACTAATCAACATGCCGCCGCGCCATGCGAAGAGCTTGCTGGTTTCCGTGTTCTGGCCGATGTGGGAGTGGGTTAAAGCTCCGCACACTAAGTGGATTTATGCTAGCTACGGGCAGTCTTTAAGCACACGTGATAGCTTAAAATGCCGCCGTTTAATACAACATCCAAAATTCCAGAAAAAGTACGGATATAGATTCAAGCTGACAGGCGATCAGGGCGAAAAGACAAGATTCGATAACAATAAGACAGGCTATCGCATTGCAACATCAGTTTCAGGTATAGGCACGGGCGAAGGTGGCGATAGGCTTGTATGTTTCGTGGGCGACACGAAGATAAAGCTAGAGTTCGGTGAGCTTCGTATTAGAGATATAGTGCAGCAGCAAGTAAAAGGAAATGCACTTAGCTTTAACAGATTAAAGAATAAGAAAGAACATCAACCAATTCTAAACTGGTTTGAGCGTGAAGTAGAAAGCGTTATAAAGATATCACTCGATGAAAGCCAATCCATCACCTGTACTGATCAACATCCAATATTTTGTTTAACCAGAGGCGCGTACATTTTTGCTAAAGATCTTATTGTTGGCGATTTATTAATAGACAGATTCGGCAGACAGCGATGGATAGAAAAAATAGAAAAAATAGCAGGGAAATGCACTGTTTACAACATCGAAGTTGAGAAGAACAATAACTATTACGCAAATGATATCCTGGTTCATAACTGTGACGATCCGCATAACGTTCTGGAAGCGGAAAGCCAGAAAGTAAGAGAATCAGTACTTACGTGGTGGGATGAAACAATGGGAAGCCGAGGGAATGACCCTAAAACGTTTACACGCACTATTGTAATGCAGCGTGTGCACCAATATGACTTAAGCGGTCATGTGCTTGAAAAAGGAACGTATGAGCACCTGTGTTTGCCAGCCGAATATGAAAATAAGGTTTATATCAGTAGCATAGGATTTGTAGACCCTCGCACGAAAGAAGGCGAGCTTCTATGGCCTGCTCGCTTCGGTGTGGATGAAATAAAGCAGCTAAAGGCAGACCTGGGTACATACGCTTCCGCGGGGCAATTGCAGCAACGTCCTGCACCAAGAGAGGGTGGCATTGTAAAGTCGGGGTGGTTCGAGTATTACAAGCTTTCTCGTGCTGAAAACTATCAGATACTCAATCCTGTTTTTGACTTTATATTGCAGTCTTGGGATACCGCATTCGAAGAGGGTAAGGAGAACGATTACAGCGTATGTACAACCTGGGGTTATAACAATAAAGGGGCGTACTTAGTTGACCGCTGGAAAGATAAAGTGGATTTTCCTACGCTTTGTCGCCGCGCTAAAATGCTAGCGAATGAATACAAGCCTAACAAAATAATCGTAGAGCGTAAGGCGTCTGGGCATAGCATGATTCAGACGCTGAAGAAAGAGACCATGCTACCTATCGTTGCAGTTACGCCGAAAGGCGATAAGTTGAGCAGATTAAGTGCGGTATCAGGTTATATCGAAAGCAGTAGGGTGTTCTTGCCTGAAGACATGCCATGGGTTGGGGATTTCGTAGACGAGGTGTGCATGTTCCCCAATGCGCTGCATGACGATCAGGTTGACAGTATGAGTTACGCTCTCATTGAGCTGTTTTTAAAGTCTACAATAGAAGCTCATAACTACAGAAAAAACTACAACATCATGGGGAGATAGATGGAAAATAAGTATCCGATTCGCACAATGCAAAAGTTAAAGCCTGGTGACTTTCAGTACTGCTTACATCAAGTTGGCAAGACTGATAAGTACAGATTGCTCCGCTCGCCTTACCCGAATAAGAACATCCCCGCAGTGTATAGTGTGGAGCTTGCACGCGGAACAGTTGACGAGATGATACTCTTTAAAAAGCAGATCGTGGAGGGGCTAAGAGATGAAAACGGCAGAGTCAGATAAAGATTTATCATTTATTCATGCGTATATAGCAGAGTCTAAGCTAGTAAGATTTCAGGACGAAACTGACACGGAATTTCTAGCAAGATTTAGAAAGCACCATCCCGCAATAACTGAAGGTAGAACATATGGCTAAAAATTGGATTCAGAAAGCAATAAAGAAGCCTGGCGCATTGCGTAAATCGCTAGGCGTTAAGGCTGGTGAGAAGATACCAGAAGCTAAGCTAGAGAAGGCGGAGAACTCTAAAAATCCTACTACACGCAGACGAGCGAATCTGGCGAAGACACTTAGAAAGATGAGGGATAAATAATGGGAACAAGATTATCAAAAAATGCTTATTCAACTTTAGTTGATTTGAATAGTAATATTGCTATTCTTCTTTTGGAAATGGGAACAAATTTTGACTGTATTAACGCGTTGTTATTTGATGAATCGGTGAAAGATATGGTTAATTGCGCACAGGAACTTTATAAAAAGATGTCGCCGCAAATTGATTTCTGCGTAATGGGTAGAAAATAGGAAAAAAATGAGCATGAATAAATTCATAACGCGCATGGCTGAACGCTTTGCGCTAGAGATAGATAAAGACTTCTCCGAGCGCGAAGCACTGCTATTCATTTATAAGAAGGTGTATAACCGCTCGCTGTACGATAACCTTGCTCCGTGGAACATGGAGTACAACGGGGGGCAGAACAGCGGCGAGTATATTCCGCTGGCACGAAGACGGCCTAGCGTCATTTACGGCATTCCCAAAATCATAGTTAACGAATCAGTCTCCATGTTGTTTGGTGATAGCCATTTCCCGCTATTGCGCGGTAAAGAACAGAATCAAACTGACTTGCTGGACTACATAAGCAGGCAATGTGACCTCAAGTCTAAAATGCTATCCGCAGCTAAGAAAGGATCAATAGGCAGCGTATGCATTGTGGTTAAAGTGCTGAAAGGTAAGTTCTTCCTAGACGTACTAGAAACTGTACATTTAACGCCTGTATTTGATGAGCAAGAGCCATGCAAACTGATTAACCTGATTGAGAAGGTAAAGGTGACTGGTGACGTGCTCATGTCGCGTGGCTATAACATTGAAGAGAAAGATAAGAACGCGCATTTTTACTTGATACGCGAATGGAATGAAACAGAAGAGATTTACTTCTTGCCGTACAAGGTAGACAAGGAGAAAGATAAGGAGTTCGTGCCGAGTAAAGACGCTAAACGAAGCGTAGAGCATGAACTAGGCTTTGTTCCTGCCGTGTGGATAAAGAACACGGAGGAGTGCCATAAAATTGATGGGGAGTGCACATTTGAGCCGATTATTGACCTGTGTGTTGAGATTGATTACCAGCTTAGTCAGCTAGGTCGCTTGCTTAAGTACAACTCTGACCCCACGCTAGTTATTAAAGACCCCAGTCAGCTTTCAGACCAGCAATTAATCAAGGGCATTGGCCCAATAACCCTGGGCGAGAATGGTGACGCATGGATGTTAGAGATGACCAGCGGCAGTACGAATGCTGTGATTGATTACGTGCGATGTTTGAGAGAGTTTGCGCTAGAAGCTGTGCGCGGAAACAGGGCAAACCCTGACAAGTTGAGCGCAATTCACTCTGGTAAAGCCTTGCAAATGCTCAATGCTAACTTGATTGGCTTCGTTGAAGATTTACGTATAGCATACGGCGAGAACGGCATTAAATGCATTTTAAACATCATGATTGCTATATTGAATAGCGGTAAGTTCGATGTTGAAGTAGGTAAATACTCTGGCGTTACTTTTGACACCGCTGAAGATATAACGCTCGAGTGGAAGGACTGGTACCCGCCAACGCCGCAAGATGATTTGCAAGAAGCTCAAGCACTGCAAACCTACGTATCTACAGGCATTTTAAGCCGTGAAGGGGCACTAAAAACAGTGGCGGAAAAGTTCAACGTGATTGACATAAAAAAAGAGTTGACACAAGCGCAAAATGATGTTAGCGTTGCCTCTGATGTAAAGAAAATGTCCAAAAATAGCAGTCAAACAGACAAGAATATGTCCAAAAACGTTGCGGCGCAACAGTAACTAGGCGTGGATCGTCTAATTATAAAGGGTAAAATATGTCAGTTGAGCATGAAAAAGAAGTAGGAAGTACACAAGCAGTACAGCAGCAAGTAAAAACGCCAGACGAGTCAATCTCTCAGATGAAAGACTCTGATATTAAGTGGCGCGCTAAGTATAAAATGACGCGAGAAGAGCTGGAGACTGTAAAATTACACAGCGAACAGCAAGCCAAAGAGCTACACGAAAGAGTAAATCTCACGTTGAAAGAGAAACAAGTAGCAGAGAGCAAGTTCGTTGACGCTAAGCTAGAAAGCCTAGCAATATCAGCAGGCATTACTGATGTCGATTTAGTAAAGCTGATCGATAAAACGAATGTAAAGCTAAATGAGGCGGGTGAGATCATCGGCTTAACTGAAGCGGTACAGGCTTTTAAGCAAGCTAAACCAAACTTCTTTGGTGCTGAAAAGAAAGTAAGCTCATCGTCTAATGCTGCAACAATTACAGAATCAACAACTAAACCTGTTCGTGCAATGGACATGAGCAAAGAAGAATATGAAGCCAGAAAGCGCAAGCTTATGTCTGGCGGAGGATTATAACAACAACTAACAATTTTTAAATTAAGACTCTAAACGGTAAGAGCGTGGAACTCTCTTACAACGTTTAGCCTGGGAGTGGATCTCTTCGGGGTTATGTCGAAAAGCAATTTTCACATTAACTTTGGAGAGCAACACAATGACATTCGGGCCATTCCCAACTCAATTAGCTAACGCTATTCAACAAGGCTTTTTAGAAAGAGCCTTCATCGACCCTCTATTAAACAAACTCGCTTATCGCGCAATAGCAGATAAAGAAATATTCCCTGGCCGTATTGGCGACGCAATCACTAAAACCCGTGTGGGTTTAATGATTCCTAATACCCAGTATTTAAATCCATCGACAAACACCAACCTAGACAACGGCTTGACTCCTCAGCAGTACTCCGACGAGCAATACGTTCTGTCCGTTGGCCAGATTCCCCAGTTAGCCCCTGACATCAACTTAATCGATGACGAGACCACCATAGCCGCGTTTGCCATGGCAAACTCCGAGCGATTGGGTATTGCTCAGGCTACAGCTATTGATCGTGTCGCGCGTTCTGCACTATTTAACTCATACATGGGTGGCAATACTGTCGTTACTGTAACTTTGGGATCAGCAAATGCCACAGTTAACGTTGATGATACGCGTGGATTTCAAACTGTCGTAGTGAACGGAAACGTTATCGCTGTTTCTGGTTCTAACCCGCTTCCCGTATTTATTAACGGCACTTTATATGCAGTTGTTGCTTTTGCTAATGATGTTAGCAACGTATCTAGCGCGGCAATCACTGGCGGTACTTCGGGAACAATCACAGTAGCTGCTGCAACTATCACAATTCCCCAAGGAACTTTCACCACGCCTGCCACTGTTAACACAACCAATGGTACAGCAGGTCGTGCAGTTATCGGTGTATATGCTCCATTAATTCTAAGACCGAACGGCAGAACTACTACAGCTGCAATTCAAAGTACTGACTTGTTAAACATGACCACTATTCTAAATGCGGTTTCTTATTTGAGAAACAACGCGGTAGATAAGATTAATGGTCACTACAACATGTATTTGAACTCGACATCTATGAATGAGCTGTACCAAGACCCAGAGTTCCAAATATTGAACCGCGGCGTAAGTACGCGCGATCCTGTTTACGAGAATGCATGGATTTATGACGCATTCTTAGACGTGCGTTTCGTAATGACGACTGAAACTTACGTACAGCCTCCCCAACTTTCCGCTCCTGTGCCTGTAGCTCAAACGATCCAACGTCCGATCATATGCGGTAAAGGTTCGTTGGTTGAAGGCATATTCACAAAAGGCTTAGACGCGATTAAAAACATGTCTGGCAATGTAGGCTCAATGCAACCTTTCCAGCCTGTAGTTGACGTAATGGGCGAACAATACAAGTACGAAGGCTTTTATCAGTATCTACGTAATCCCTTGGATCGTTTGGGACAAATTATCTCCCAGTCTTCTAACTACATTGGCGGCTTCACTGTTCCAACTGACGTGACTACAACTTCTGCAATTATCCCCACAGCTAGCAACGCTTATTTCAAACGCGCTGTGATACTTGAGACTGCCTAATGTCTGATAAAGAGAAAAAAGCAAAGGAAAAAAAGGAAAAGGAATTCATTGGCATATTAAAGGGTAATTTCATGGAGTGCACCTCTCACGGGCCACACGTTACGACTAAAAATATAAAGGCGTGGCGAAGTGGGCAGATAATTTTTGAGAAAGAAAAAATTGAAACGCTGCTAAGTTTGGGCGCACCACTAGAAATTTACTATAAATATGTTCACGGAACAGCAGAAAGTTGACATCAGGCGGCATTGCGGCTTTCCAGTCTATGGTAATGGTTTAGACGCTTCGCCGCCTACGTTCGGCTATCGATACTACCATCAGTATTTAATTCTGGAGTATCGACTTGACAACATGGCGCCTGAAGAAGAAACCACGTTAATTGATAAATATTTAACGTATTGCAATAGTTTAGAGACGGATATCCCTACTGCTTCTGAGAACCTAGACACTGACCGCGCAGCAGTTTGGTATCACAACAAGTATGAAGTAAGAGACAGGTTCGCGCTCTATAAATTGTGGTGCACTCGCCTCATGGATTACCTCGAAGTCTGGGGGCCAGCAAGGCTCATGTCAGGGATGAGGATTGTTGTGTAATGAATGGCTATGGAATCGATCAAAAAATACGATTCGGCTATGCAAAGGCAGCGAAGAAGCTAGGGCAGACATTCGAATTATATCGCTCTGCAACGCCATTTACGCCGCTTGCAACGGGTAATCTGATTGGCTCATTGCCCGCAGTTGTAACGGTTGATTGGCAGTGGATGAAGTCGAATAAGCCAGGGAATGCGATATGGTGGATTTTAATTGATGGGCAAGACTCGTCCGCGCCATTAAGTGCACAAGAAGGTGATTATCTAGTTGGTGACCAAACATTTTTTATTCTGACTAAAGAATATCAAATGCCAATGTCAGCGGTTGAATGTAATCGCGTTGTAGACATTATACGACCTAGCCAGTCAATAGACGCTGGAAACCAGGGCTATGTTGCCTATACGCCTCCTACGTCAACCACGATTATGGAAGGCATGCCTATTTCGATTCTGAAAGATCGAGCAGGAAACATGGCAGAAAGCAAACTGCCGACAGACACAGACCAGCCGCGCTGGATTATTCAAATGCCTAATCTGGGCGGTGTAAAGATATTAACGGGCGACATCATGATTGATGACATTGGCGATAACTATGTGATTAGTCTGAATGAAGAGTCCGAGTTTGGATGGCGCTTAACTGCTAAGCAAGTTGTAAATAATAAGGGGTGATATGGCAAGTTTAGGGCAGGTTCTTTCCGTGTTAACGCAGAACGCCGCTAACGCTGTTTACCCTAATGGCTTAATGCAGCCATCAACTGCAGGGGTCGATACAACCATAATTTCAGGATGGCCGATCAGGAATAAAATTGATGAGGTGTTAAGCGCGGGGAAAGCATTAATCTCTGTTTTTCCTACGTCAAAAGTAAAGATTGTCACGAAATTTGAGCGGGTTTATCAGGAAATAACTGTTACAACGCCTACATTAACGGCAACTGTACTGAATAACACAATAACGATTGGGGGCACTGTAAGTCTCCCCGCGTCTGTTATGGCGATCGTTAACAGTATTGGCTATAGCTACCAGGTTCAAACAGGTGACACGTTAAATTCAATTGCTACGAACCTTGCGTTGTTGATTCCTGGAGCTACCGCATTAGGTGCAGTCATCACAATAACAGACGTCTATAGCTTAGACGCAAAGATAATCACAACGGGTACAGCGGCTTACGAGCTTTCAAGGCAGGAAAGGGTGTTTTTAGTGCGATGTTGGGCAACAAGTCCAACAATCCGCGACAACCTGATGAACCCTATAGATATAGCGTTCAAGGTGAATTACCGAATTGTTTTACCCGATGGATTTTACGGGATTGTCTTTCCCATGGAGTCGCCGCAACCCTTCCTTGATGATTGGGAAAAGCAACTAATGATAATCGGAAACCTTGAATATAAAGTGCAATATCCAACCACTTTTACGGAAGATTTTTACACTATTGGCGATACGATTCAGAACTTAGAAGTTGTGAATAACATTGATTGATCTCATGAAAAATAACATAAAAACAAATACCCCCAAAGTAGAAGAAGCTGAAGAAAAAATAAACTGTTCGCTAACTGTTTTTTCCCCATTCAGAAAATACAAGCGTGGCGATTCGATTGTTGATAAAGCAGAAATTGTAAAAATCTTAGCTTCTCACGAAAAAAATATGGTCTTAATTGTATCAACGCAGGAATAAAAAAATGCCAATTCAACCTAGCAGTTATCCGATTTCAAACGTTCCTAACGTCTACGTGCAAGTAGTTCCGCCCACCCCTGTTTTGACTGGCGTTGCAACTAACTTGATAGGCGTTGTTGGAAATTCCAGTTGGGGGCCAAAAAATGCTCCTGTAGTTGTCGGCGGCATACAGCAAGCTATTCAATATTTCGGTACACCTCAACCCGTTCAATACGATCTGGTCACCGCTGTTTACGTCGCGAATTTGCAAGGCGCTAGTAGCTTCGTATGCGTTCGCGTTACTGATGGAAGTGATACCGCGGCGACGGTCAATCTAGTTGATACGACATCTGGTTACGCTATCCCAGGTGCTATTTTAACAGCCCTATATACTGGCACTACGGGTAACACGCTAAATGCAGTGATTGGCAAAGGTTCAAGTTATACCGCATCCGTTCCTACTTATAAATTGTCTCTGTTTCTCTCTGGCGGCATTCCTGAAGTATTTGACAACATTGGCGGCACAGGGAATGCATTTTGGCAAAACCTGGTTGACGCAGTAAACATGGGTCAGTCAGTAGCCCGCGGGCCATCTCAATTGGCGGTTGCAACATTAGCGACGGGTGCTGGGGCTGCAACGAACGTTGCGCCAGGCACTGGGTACACTGTAAATGATGTTTTAACCGTGACGGGCGGAACATCTACGCAGACTGCACAGATTACAGTGCTAACTGTTACAGGGGGCGCAATAGCTACTTTCCGTATCTCCCGAAGCGGTGCTTACACTGTATTTCCTACCAATCCTGTATCTGTTACAGGCGGAACGGGTACGGGTGCAACATTTAATTTGACACAAGGTGCACAAAATCCACCAGCACAAACAGCTGTGACGTTTTCTGGCGGTACAAATGGCGGGTCGGTTGATACAGCAGATTTGATAGGAACAGACGGTCTTTCTCGGACTGGCATGTATGCGTTACGTGGGTCAAAAGCAAATATAATTATGCTTGCGGACGCAGACGACGATACATACTGGACGGATCAAGTGGCATTCGGCTATTCCGAAGGAATCGCGTACATGATTGGCACGATTGCCGCAGGTTTTCAAGACGATATTTCTGGTGCCGTTACTCTAAAACAAACGGCAGGCATTGACGCATATGACTTTAAACTCATGCAAGGCGACTGGTGCCAGATCAATGACCCTTATAACAATGTAACGCGTTTCATCAGCCCACAATCATTTATTGCAGGCGTTCTAGCTGTAAATAGAGCAGATGGCAGTTCATTAAATAAACCTATTTACGGAATTGTCGCAACTCAAAAATCGCTAGAAGGAAAGTCCTATTCCGATTCGGATTTATCCCAGTTATACACGGGTGGATTAGATGTTATCACGCTTGGCATACCTGCAAGCGCAAGCGCATTTGGTGCGCGCTTAGGTATTAACACAAGCAGCAATAACCAAACTAATACAGACAATTACCCGCGCATGATTAATTTCCTGGGCAATACGATCCTATACGGCATGTCTCCTTATATCGGCTATACCCAGACACCAGACACGCGGTTAGCGGCGAAAAATGCTATTCAATCGTTTTTAGCTACGCTGGCAAGCTCTACTTTAAGTGGGGGGCCAATGATCGGCGACGTTAACAATCCTGGTAGTTTGGCGGCGGCATTCAAAGTCACACTGGATGCAACAAACAATCCATCCACACAAGTCGCGCTCGGTTTCATGCAGTGCGATGTGCAGGTTGTCTTGTTCTCTATCATTCAGTACCTGGTTGTGAACTTAGACGCAGCGCAGAACATCACGATTCAAGCTTTACCACCACAAACTAACACGTAGGAGTGAAAAAATGCCAGCCAATGGTTTAAATACAGGCATAGACGTAAAGATAAGCTTTTCTGATGCCGATGGAGTACAGCAATTTGCAATTTTAGAGTCATTTGACGCGGCTGAAAATGCGAACGCCCCTGAAAAAGTAGGAATAGATGGCTCTACCCGTTTCCCTAAATTTCATTTAGGGTGGAAAGGGACGTTTGTGTATCAGCGAAACTCTAACGTATTAGACGCGTATATCGCCTTACAGGAATCGCAATACTACTTAGGTGTGGATCAACTGCCTGGAACGATTACGCAGACCATTACAGAAAATGATGGCACTGTTAGTCAGTATTCTTATTCTAACGTGGTTCTCATTTTAGAAGACGCAGGAACATGGTCGGGAACTGATATTGTCACGCAAAAATTCTCATTTATGGCAAGCCGTAAACAACAACTCGCGTAAGGTTAAATACATATGAAAGAAAACAAGCCCTCTGAAATTGTCGTAAGAAGTGCGATTGACGGGAAAGAAATTACTGATAGTTCGGGTAGAAAAATCGTTTTACGTAAGCCAAATGCTTTAGACAAGTACTACTTAGCAAAAGCAATGGGGGATGACGCGAAGAACGAAATCTGTTTAAGAATGATGTTTCCTCTCATTTACATTGCGAAAATTGATGGGCTAGTTTTTGAAACACCTAAAACCTACGGCGAATGCTTAGCTGGATTGAAGCGATTAGAAGAAGAGGGAAGCGTTGCTGTATCAAATGCATTGGAAGAAGAGTTTTTAAGTGAGGAGGATGAAAAAGAAAGCATAAAAAAATAGTAGAAGATACTGCAATTAGGCAGTGTCTTTTATTAGTGAAAAGGGGAATTCCATTTGATGTTGCGTTTGAGATGTCTGAAGAAATGAGGACGGGGTTTTTTATCATTTTTGAAGAGTTGGAGCACGGCGTTAAGTTTAACTTTGATACATACAGATTTGTAGAAGTAAAAAAATGAAAACCCTAAATTCATTCAATGCATTCTATAAGCAGTTAGAAAAAGTTAAACGAAATTACGCTATATACGAGAAAAAAGCGGCTTTATTTTCTGCTGAAGCTTTAAAAATAGAGGCGCAGGCAAAGATAGGGCATTTACAGGGAGGCGTTGGCAGATATCCCAGTTCAGGAGGAGCGGTTGGTCAATGGGCTGAATTGGCTGAAAGCACAAAAGAAGATAAGGAAAGACAGGGATATGTTTTCAATGCAGATTACAACCCTTTGTACAGAGAAGGCGATTTAAAAAAATCGATAAGCGCAATTGCAGTAACAATTAGCGGGAAGACTAAAATTGTCCTAGGGTCTGATAGTCAGATCATGTTTTGGCAAGAGTTCGGTACGGAGAAGATTCCGCCGCGTTCTGTGATCGGGCTTACCATGTTTCAGTACGCGCCAAAAATAACGTATTACTTCGGCGAAATGCTTGTTAAATGGATTTCTAATCAACCATTGAATCTTAAGAGATTGAAAAATGGAAGCGTATAAAGTCTGGTCTACATTTGATGTAAAGGGAAATGCATATAAGGAGATTGATCGAATCTTTAGAATGACAGGGAAGGCAGATGTAGCTATTAAAGGCCTTATTCGCAATCTTCGCGTATTAGATAAGACGAACTTCTTCAAGTTAAATCAGTCAGTTTTAAAGTCACAAGAGGCTTTTTCTCTCTTTAACACGTCTGTTGGTAGCTCTAGCCGAAAAATAGAATCACTTACTTTACAAACTAAGGCTTTATCAGACTCATTAACCAACCTGGAAAGAAAAGCATTAGGCACAGGGAAAGCTTTAACAAGAATGAATGGAGGTGGCATTGGAAAAGCTGCAAGGGGAACTAAAGTAGGTGGTGGTGGCATGCTTGGTAGCGGCATGATGTTGGGAGGATATGCCGCTTATGAATTTATGCATAAAGGATTTGAGGAAAATAAAGAATATGAAATGCAGCTTTCCCAATTAAAAGCGTTGGGTTTCGGGGATGAATTTGTCTCAAAGGCTAGTCGATTAGCGCAAACCGCCCCTGCTGGTATATCGAAAAACGAAATGTTAGAGGCAGTAGTTGCGTCTCAAATGGCAACAAGAGCAGGCGCAGGGCAATGGAATGAAGTTCAAATGATGGCGCCAGAATTAGCAAAAGGCGCGCTCGCTATGGGGGTTACGTATGGCGGTCAGATGACCGACAAACAGCAGAAAGATTTAGTGCGATTTGCTGAAATACAGGGGGGTTCCGATCCAAAAAAGCAGCTCGCGTGGTTAAGGTCTGGTATCAGCATGATGATAACCTCTGGCGGTACGATTGCGCCTAATCAACAATTGCAGTTCGCGCGGCTTACGTCTGGCTCATTACGATTAACGCCAGAGGCCTATCTAGCCATGGAGCCAGTTTTGCAAGAATTGGGTTCAAGAACAGGGGTGGGGTTAACGACGCTTTCAAGAGCATTAACCGGCGGCATGACGATGACAGGATTTTCAAAGAAAAACATAAAATTCTGGCAAAAAGTGGGTCTTTTTAAGGGGACATTTGACAAAGTAGGGCGACCATTGGGGGTTGACATGCCTGACCAGTGGAAAAAACTCTTTTCAGAGGACACACCTAAATTTTTTACAGATGTTGTTTTCCCTTTGCTAGGTAAAGCAGGAATTAAAGGAGAAGAGAATATACATCAAGCGATAAATGCGTTCCCGAGAACGGGGGCGATGGTCGGCTGGACACTCTACAAGAACATGACGAAGGTTGAACGCGCCAGAGCGATGTCGAGACAAGTATTGAGCGGAGAAGGATTACAGAGCGAGATAGAAAAAACGCCAGGCTTTGCTTCAAAAGCTTTCCAAAGCTCATGGGATAATTTTACGTTGAGCTTTGGAAGATTAACGGCTGGCCCAGTAATACTGGGAATGAATAAAATAACTGCTCTTTTTAATAATCTTGCTTATGTTCTTTCTGGCGATGTTTGGAAACAATTATACGGAAATTTCAGGTCAATTATTAAGCCATCGGCTTTAGGTCAGCAAGCCACGGAAGATGCTAAAAAATTTGTTGCAGACTCGAAAACACCAACACAAAACGTTATTTTCAATATGGATGGCAGGAAATTAGCCAGTGGAATAATGCCGCATTTAAGCAATCTGTTAAATCCAGCGGGCGCAGTATCAAGTACTAATGCATTTAATGCATCGTTCAGCATGCCGCCAGTTGGTTTAACTAATTATGGGTCACAGCAGTAATGCCAGTTTTTCTAACGCTAGGGGACGTAACGTTTCAAAATTTTGAAATACCAGGCGCGATAAATTTCGGCGGCGAACAAATGCTATCCGTCAAAAAGCTGGTAGGTGGTGAGCGAATTATTGACGCGATGGGCAGGGATGATTCTGACATTAGCTGGAACGCTTTATTTCAGGGTTCTACCGCTAATTTTAGAGCAGCATACCTAGATGGCTTGCGAGTAAAGGGGAAACCACTTCCATTAACGTGGTCACAGTACAATTTTTTAGTGCTGATTAAGAAATTTGAGCCTGTCTTCATTCGGTATTACTGGCTTGAATATTCGATCACTTGCACGGTCATACAGGACTTAAACAAGCCGTTTCCGTTGCTTTTGCCAGTTGCATACGATGACGCGATACAGAACGCATTAACAGAGGCGGATGACTTGGCGGCGGTAATCGCAAACCCAAGCATTACAAGTAGTCTTGCGCTGTTAAGCGAGGCAATAAACTCCGTTGCTTCTATAGAAAATGCGACAGCCTCAACGATAACAACTATAACGGGGCCTTTAAATAGCGCGATAAATGTTACGAGTGAACAGATAAGCGAATTGAGCGCAGGTATTTTCTAATGAGCGCAGAGCCAACAGAATTAGGGCAAGAGATTAATACGCTTGCGTTGATGTACCAATTGCAAAGCATATTAATTGAAATGCGAAAGAACATTTATTTAATTTCGCAAGGCGCAAATGGTCAGATCATCACAGTAAACGGCGGGAATTTGTTTGTTTTAGCGGCGAAATATTACAGCGATCCAACACTTTGGACAGTGATTGCGCAAGCAAATGGTTTGACTGACCCAGAATTACCGCTAGGTGTTCCCATGACGTTGGTTATACCGCAGAGCGGAACAAATACAGGGGGGGTATTGGGCATATGAGTAGTTTTACAGCGGATAACCCTTATGCAGATTCGCCATATGCTGAGAACGCTAGAAACCCGCGCGCGATCATCACGTTAAACGGGATAAGGGTTAAATGGTATGAGCTGTCGGTTACGGCAACGACTTTTTACCTAGCGGACACCTTTCATTTTGATTTCCCCTTATCAGGGCAAGATGAAAACTTAACACTAGAGTATTTTGCAAATACAGAAAACTTTCTAGCGCAAATTTATATAGGATTTCCGCCTGATCCTGATTCTTACAGTACGTCAGATTTAGATTTAATCATACAAGGAAATGTAGACGACTTACAGATTGACCTGGCGTCACGCAGGGTGGCGATGTCAGGAAGGGATTTATCATCGAACTTTTTAGATAACAAAACAACGCAGAAATTCTCGAATCAAACGAGTTCACAAATAGTACAGATGTTTGCGGATCAATACGATATAAAAACACGTATTACGCCAACAAATACGCTAGTTGGCAGCTATTATTCGCAGCAGCAAGTCATGCTTTCAAGCGAAAGTACAGAATGGGATTTGATGGTTTTTTTAGCTCAACAAGAAGAGTTTGTCTTATTCATGGAAGGAGAGACCTTAGTATTTGAGCCAAGGCCTGACAGTACGAATGTGACTAACCCTTACGTTATTTCGTATGTTGCGCCAACTGATGATAATGGTAGCCCCATGATTAGCGCGGTAGGGTTAACGCTATCCAGGTCGATGACATTAGCGGCAGACGCGCAAGTAACAGTGCGAGTGCCGTTTGGAGGAAAAACTGGCAAGGCTTTTAATAAGGTTGCGGAATCATCGCATAGAAAAACTAATAATCTTGATAATGCGCCTTCTCCTGCAAAGAAGGTGCAGAAATACAGTTATTCAAAACCAGGGTTAACGGAAGAGCAAGCATTGCAATTTGCGCAACAACGATTAAAAGAAATCACAAGTCACGAGGTGAGATTATCAGCAACACTGCCTGGTGATAATCTCTTAAAAAAGGACAGTTTAATTCAGTTAACAGGAACAAATACGCCATTTGATCAGTACTATTATTCTGATCAAGTAACACGAACCATACAGATGAGCGAGACGGGCTATGACATGCAAATTAGCGCGAAAAATCACTCTGTTGATACAGAGGTTACACCCCAGGAACAATGAGCGCACACAAGTTTATTAATAATATGCGTATGTGGGCAAATATGGCAACGCAGGGCTCATTTTACACCGCGCTAGGGATGGTTACGGCATTTGACCCCACAGGATATCAAGTCCAAGTCTTACTTCAGGAAGACTTCCCAACAGGATGGATTCCTTTGGCGTCACCATGGGCTGGAAATGGCTGGGGCATGTTTTGTCCTGCAAGTCCTGGGGATTTGATTTTAGTTTTTTTCCAAGATGGGAGTTTGCAAAACCCAATTGCTGGCATGCGTTTATTCTTCGATGGGGCATTGCCGTTAAATGTGCCTGCTGGCGAGATGTGGCTAGTCCATCAAACAGGATCAGCACTTAAACTGACGAATGACGGCGGGATAACGATACAGGGAACGGCTGATATAAATATAGCTTCAGACACGAAGATTAATCTAGAAGCCCCAGAAATCAATATCACGGGTGCAACGATTAAGGCTGGGGAAACAGGCGGCTCGTTTGATTATCTTAAAAAAGCAGATGGTTCAAATACGGCAAATTTACAAGGTAGCTAATGCAAGAAACACCGCAGCTTCTATATGACATTTACCAGAACTTTGGCGAGGATTTAACGCTATCTTCGCAAGATGATTTACAGACTGTTTACTATGCGGAAAGAAGTAAGCAGCGTGTTTTAAGGCGGTTAATGACAAATCCAGGGGATTATATATGGCACCCTGAATACGGGGCTGGATTACCCGCATTTGTTGGTGAGAGTTTGAGTTCGGATAGATTCGATCAAATAAAGTCATTGATTACATCGCAAATATATTTAGAGCCATCTGTCGCGCGAGCTCCTGCGCCGCAGATACTTTTACAAACGATACAAGGCGGCTTATTCGTGCAGATTAATTATACAGAAAGCGCAACGAATCAGCCTATTGTTTTAACGCTTGATGTTTCATCAGGACAATAATGTCGCTACCCATTCAAAGTTTTCAACAGATTGTTGACTCGCAAGTAGCCGCAATGCAGGCGTCCTCAAAGGTCGTCCTAGACTTTAGTGTCGGCGCGGTATTACGGGCGATTGTTGAGAGTAATGCAGGAAATGCGCTATGGCTTGAATCAACGGCGCAGACATTATTAGACGTCACGCGATTAACAACGAGCACGGGCAATGATGTCGACACATTTGTTGAGCAATTCGGACTAACAAGAAATCCTGCAACGCCCGCTACTGGAAATGTAACGTTAAGTCGATATACAGCGAATTTGCAAGCAACCATAAATGTAGGGGCATTAGTTTCTTGCGTGACGAATGGTATTAGTTATTCGGTAGGGATTGATACGGGAAATGCTTATTACAATTCGTCATTAAATGCATATATTTTGCCCGCAAGTATTGCCAGCATTTCAGTTCCAGTTACGGCAACAACGGCTGGGACTGTTGGAAATGTTATAGCGAATCAAATTACAACGATACAAAGCGTTATCGTAAATATTGATTCGGTGACAAATCCTTCCGCGTTTACAAACGGTGCGGACGCGGAAAGCGACGAAGAGTTAAAAATACGATTTGTACTTTATTTAAACGGATTATCCAAAGCCACAAAGATTGCACTAACTGCCGCCATTCTTTCCGTGTCTGGCGTTGAAAGACAAGAATTAATTGAAAACGAAGATCTCGCAGGAAATGTAATGCTTGGCTTTTTCTATGCATTGGTCGATGACGGGACAGGGAATGCTAGCAGTACATTGCTTATGAATGTGTCCAGCCAGCTAGACGTAACACGAGGTTTTACTATTGGATTTGCAGCATATGGGCCCACGCAATTTCCCATGAGCTTTAGCGCGCATGTATTTACGGATTTAAGCATGCCCGATTCGACAGTACATGACGCGGTTGTTGCAGCATTAGAAAGCTATATATCAAGTCAAGGATTTGACTCTTTATTTCCCTACTCGGAAGTGCCAAGGATTATTTACGACACAAACGTAACGTTATCAGGAAATACCTATTCACCCATTACGAACGTGACGAATTGGACGATAAACGGCGGAACTTCAGACGTACAGCTTACAGGGCAGGAGATACCTGTTAACGGCACTATAACTATAACTGTCAATGCCTAGAATAAATAACAATTTACCCGTGCCAGGTAGTGTGGGGGTACAAGCAACTAATAGCACTATAGGAACATCCGCTGATGTTCAGAATAGGCTGGTTGCGCAATTAGTAAATTGGTTCGGAACAGATCATGAGTTGCTGAACACAGTATTGCAGGCCTATGTTAATACGGGTGTCTTCAATTACTCGCAGCTTGCTTATGACAATTTGCAAATGCGATTGCAGACCGCGACAGATGACAATTTAGACTTGATTTCGCAGGATTATTTCGATGGCTATTTGCCGCGCAGGACGAACGAGAGTGATGACACATACAGGCAGCGCATAACCTCCGCACTGCTTTTACAGCGCGCAACTAGGCCTGGAATGGATAACGCATTGTATGTGTTGACAGGCTTTCATCCCATTTTATTTGAGCCATGGAGGCCGTTTGATTGTGGTGGCTATAACGTTGCAGATACAGCGCAAAGCATAGGGTATGGCACACATGGGTCGTATGGATCAGGTTCATACCCGTATCAGGCGTTTATTGACGTATTTTTATCTGCTTATAACGCGATGGCGTCCAGGAGTGGCTACAACGACTACTACTTTGGTTATGACGCGGTAGGATCGCCAGCCATGGGCTGGTACGGGGGAGAGGCTGAATTGTCAGCGATAGTAACGGAAGAAGATATTTACCAGTGTATTAATTTAACAAAATGCGAAGGCACTGTGTGCTGGGTTTCTATTCATAGAATTTGAGGGCGAAATAATGAGTTTTTACATAAGCGGGCGCAGAATTGTTTACACGAATCAAGTTCCATATGAGACCGATATTCTAGCGACAAATGACTATAACATGGCGGGTGTGTCAGGGCTTGCTCAAACAGTTATTGGGCTTGGCATTGGCGACACAACGACTGTGTCGGGACTTGCTTGTACGCCTGTTAGCCCTCCTGGATTAGCTGTGGTTGTTGGTGTTGGCGCTATGTACAGTCTTGAGGATTATGACGCAACAGATTACAGCGTCATTCCTGCTGATACTGACCCAAACCACAAGCTGTATAAACAAGCGTTTAATTGGAATCCTGTTACGCTTAATTTGATCGCTCCCGCAACACCTGGGAATAGCGTTATTTATCTGATTGAGGGCATATTTGATACAACGGACGTAAACGATGTTAGCAGGCCTTACTTTAATTCCGCTGACCCGACCATGCCTATTTTTAACAATAATTATGACACACGAACGGACATAATTTTATTTCAAGCAAAGCAGGGAACACCTGGCGTTACGCCAACTCCTCCCGCACCTGACGCGGGTTATACAGGGCTTTATTATGTGACTGTAGCCAATGGTCAGACAGTCATTACAGGCGGTGATATCTCTAAAGTATCTACAGTAGAAGGTCAACCCTTTATCACGGAAGGGTTAACGCAGAAAGTAAGCAGTTCTACCATTGCTGCTGGTTATGTTTCTATTCCAGCGCAGCAAGCGGCAACCTATGTTTCGGGTGTCGATGTTGGTTCAGTAAATGCAATAATATGCAATCCATCGAATGATTATGCAGCACCTTCTTTAGGAATGATTATTTCGGTACTTGTGGCTAATACAAATACAGGAACATCCACACTACAAATAAATGGAAATTCAGCTATAAATATTCAGGTTGTAACTTCTGCAGGTCTCGCCAGTTTATCGGGAGGGGAGATGGTCGCGGGTGGCTGGTATGACTTCAGATACAACGGGACAACGTGGCAATTATTAAATCCTACAGAGCAGGATTTAATTGCTGGTCTTATTTTTGATTATGGAGGCGGGGTAGTTCCATCTGGGTTTTTGTTATGCGATGGATCAGCCGTTTCTAGGACTACATATGCTAATTTATTTTCGTCTATAGGAACTACTTGGGGGATCGGCGATGGGGTTTCTACTTTTAATGTCCCTGATTTCTCAAGGCGTGTAGCAGTGGGATCAGGGGGAGCTTCTACATCTGTTCTTGGCAATAGCGTAGGAGATACAGGAGGAGAAGAAACACATACTTTAATCCTTTCAGAGATCCCATCACATCATCATACTATGGGAAGAGTTTGCGGAGGAAATGGAAGTTTACAATTTTCCGCTGGTGGAGGCGGAATGGCAGACATAAGCCCAAATACTGGAAATGCAGGTTCTGATGGATCGCATAATAATATACAACCTAGTGCTGTTGTTACAAAAATCATCAAATATTAAAAAGAAATCAGTATATTCACTAAAGGCAAGAAAGAAATGACACAACAACTAGCAGAAAAATTTACTTACAAGCGAACTTTCATAACTGAGGACACGCTTACTATTGCAGCAGGGCAATCCACATCAACGATTTTCGATTGTGGCGGTGTTCAATTACGAGGGCTTTTATTCCCCTCAAACTGGACGGCATGCGATATAACGTTGAATCCTTTGAAAGAACCTAACGGATCAGCTTATTTTCTTTCAGATGTAAATGGGAATTTATTTGTTGCCACAACTGCAGCTGGGCAATGGCTTCCCATATTACCTTATCTGACAGACGCAATTCCTTATTTTCAGATTGTATGCAACGTCCCTCAAGTTAGCGCAGTTATTGTTGATACTGCACTAGAGCCTATCTACCAAGGAGTACACGGATAATGATGACTGCACAAGCAATGTTAATGATCTTCTGTGATGAGTATATTTTCACCCCTGGCAACAGTCGTATCATGATAACTGAAGATCGCCGAGTTATGATAACCGAAGACGTCCATATAATGATCACGGAGTAAAAATATGATAGAGAGAAAATGGTCAAGTAATACAGCTTTTCCTATTGCGTTACCTTTGACTGGCACTGAATATATTATGGGTTTGCAATCTGGCGGAAATGTTAAATTCAATGTGTCTGCTTTTGCCTCAACTTCTGGTAGTTATTCTGATCCTGCATGGATTACTTCGTTAGACGGCGCAAAACTTACTGCTCTTAGTGTGAGTACAGCTAAAATTGCAAATAATGCTGTTACTGCTGCTCAACTTGCAGATAATGCGGTCACTACAAATAAGATTTTGTTGAATGCAGTCAATGCAAATAAAATTGCAGATAGTGCGGTCACTACAGCTAAAATTGCAGATAATGCGGTCACGTTTGGCAAAATTTCAAATATTAACGGCGATATTATATTAGGAAGAAGCACGGGGGCGGCGGGGAATATACAACAATTATCATCCTCAGCCGCGAGAACCGTGCTTGGGCTAGATACAGCGGCTTCTCCTCAATTCACTGGATTAAATTTAAGTGGACTTACTGCAAGCAGCCCAGTCGTTACAGACGCGAGTAAAAATATATCGACTGTATCTTCTTCAACAAGCTACTCTCCGACAATCGGAGACGGCACGAATAGTTTTACGACTACAACCGCGCAGGGCGTTTACTACAAATTAGGAGCGTTAATATTTTTACAGATATGCTTGGTATGGACGGGAAAAGGATCAGCTACGGCGGGGTCAGCTGTTCGAATTAGTCTTCCTTTTTCGATCGGCGCGTCTACGTCGAAAGTTGCAGCAAGTATTGGTTATGCAGCAGGCGTTATCTTTCCAGATGATTTTTTTACCGCTGATGGAGCGTCTGGGAATGCATATTTAGGGCTATATAGTTTATCAAATTCAGGATCAGTCACACAATTACTTGTATCTGACATGCTCAGTGCGGGAGAACTATCGCTTTCTTTAACTTATTGGACAAATTAAAACGAATAATAATTTATAACGAGAAAATTAGCATGAGCATACTAAAATACAGTACTGATCTCGCAGGTCAAACCGCAGTCCATCCACGGCTTGTTAGAATCGTCTGCAATGATGATATTGACACTATTGTTTCGCCTAACTGGTTAGCGCAATTACAGACTCCAGGTTATTTAAATCCTACTTTCTACGATACGGATATGTTCTTTATTGCATATGGCGATCAATCTGAAAGTGTAGGGATATTTACCGCTAATGTTGACGGGGGTTATATAACCCTTTCTGAGTTTTTTGGCAATGACATACAGCCTTCTAATCCAGATTTACCCATTATTGCAAGCGTTGACAGTATTAACAACCCTGTAGTTGCTGGGCACTTCGCTATTTTTCAGGATACGGCAGGTACGATTGAAGACGGTGGCTATTCACCCACACAGCCTGCAGCAACAAAAGTTGTAATGTTTAATGGAGGGACAATCGCTGCTAATTACTTAGCGGTGTTTGCCGATACCGCGGGGACAATAAGAGGGTACTCGGGTAGCAATGCCATCTATCCTGGGACTATACAAGCGGGTCTAACTGGTACTGCTGGCGCGCTTATCTCTTACCCAGCCGCGTCTAACAATGGTTATTTAAAACTCGCTGCTTCTTCAAGTCCAGGTAATTATACGACAACAATTCAAAACGGCTCAATGGGGCAGAATACTGCGCTTACAATTTACGATCCGCATTCTGTCGCTGCTTCAATTTTAACAACACTTGTAATTCCTGATCCTGGAGCGAATGTAATAACGTTCGACATAACAATAGGCCGTGCAGCTTTGGCAAGCGGTGGTTCTGTTAACTTATATGTACCGTTTAACGGCACATCACAATATAAAATTAGATCATTGCAAATCAATGCGCCTGGTACTAATTTTAGTGGAGGCGGCGGTGATAGGCTTTTATCAATCACTGACAATACTACAGTTTATTCATTGATCCCTGCCGCAACTCTACAAGCATTAGTCAATGCAGGGTGGGGTTCAACTGATCTTCCTTATCCAGCGTCTGTTCCAATTAATACATCAACGGCAGGAGGAGCTAGTTTAGTTGCTAAATATTCGGGTGGAACAACGGATTACAGCGCAGGTTCTGTTGTGATATCAGGCATGTTAGAACGAGTAATGTAAAATAATATTATACAAATATAGGTGAAAAAATGAGCATATTACAATATAGTACAGACCTTGCAGGTCAAACAGCAGTACATCCACGGCTTGTTAGAATAATTTGCGATGACGATCTTAGCACAATCACGTCTTTAAACTGGTTGCAGCAGATCATTATTGAAGGCTATTTAAATCCTACGTTTTATGAGACAGACATATTTTTCATTGGCTACGGTGCTGATTCTTCAAGTGTTGGGATATTCACAGCTATTATTGATGGGACAGATATAACGCTTGTTTCTTCGTATGCGGAAGGCACTTTGACTTCTTTCCCAAACGTTTTAAGCACGGGGACATTAAATTTAACTGCTATTCCAAACGCTGGTAATTACACAATTACTATTAGCAATCGTTCGATGGGTCAAAGCACAACTTTCAGTATTGGCGATCCAGGACAAAGTACGGCTTCAATTTTAACGTCTAAAGTTATAGCAGATGTCGGCGCGAACCTTATTAGTTTTGATGTTACTGTGACGGCTGCTGCACTTCCCAGTTCGTCTGTTACATTGTACCAATCAAGTGGCACGAAACAATACAAAATCAGATCATTGCAAATCAATGCGCCTGGTACTAATTTCAGTGGTGGTGGGGGCGATAGGCTAATGGCCATTGCAGATAACACGAATGTTTACTCATTGATTCCAGCAGTCAACTTGCAAACATTGGGTAATGCAGTGTGGGGATCAACCGCGCTTCCGCTTCCTGCTTCTGTTTCAGTTAATACATCCACCGCGGCAGGGCAAAATCTGATTGCCAGATATTCAGGTGGTACGACTGATTATTCAGCAGGTTCAATTGTTATCTCGGGGATATTAGAGCGTGTCGCGTAAAGAAATGATTGAGCAAGAATTAGATCAATTTTTATATGCTGATAAGTCAGAAGTATCAAGATTATCAGCAACTGTCGACGCGCTCATCTCTGAATTTAGAGAGAATAAGCAACAAATGCTACAATTGTCTCTTGATTTAGCGCACGAGACAGGTAAATTCACTGTTGCAATTGAGCAATTGAGCGCGGTTTTGGATAGAATGCAGATTCAAATAGAAAAGCTGATAGACGCAAGCTTGAGACGTAGCATTTTCATTGAATGGTTAAAAAGCAGCCCTAAATTTTTAAGTGTTATTTTTGGAATAACGTCGCTCGTTGGAATATTTTTCACATCAAATGCTCATAAAGATTTTTTGCATTATCTGCTTTCTTCGGAAAAGGCAAAATATAACAGTATGAGCACTACACTGGTCGATAAAACTGATGTCTGACTTTAAAAAGTGTGTTGATTTTATTCTTGAAAACGAGGGCGGATTTACTGTAGATACGGGCGGGGCAACGAACTTTGGCATTACTGCAAAATATTTGATGGCAAATAGATTATGGAAATATGATCTAAGTAAAGATGGTTATATTGATCAATCTGAAATGAAACGTTTTAGCAAAGAAGACGCTATTTCTGTGTATAAAATGCTATTTGAGCACAACTACTATAACAAGATCAATTCAGATGATATTGCTATGCGCGTTTTTGACATGTGCGTTAATGCAGGCGGAAAGATAGCGAATAAGATGTTGCAATGCTGCTGTAACGATATGAAAGCGTATGATAAAGATGGAAGAACTTATGACGTGTTATTTATAGATGGCATTGTTGGAAAACAAACCATTTATTTTATAAATAAACTAACTAATCCTGATGATTTAATTAGCAAATATAAAGAAGCTAGAGCTAAATATTATACGGCTTTAAGCGAGTCTAATCCTGAAAAATACGGGAAATACTTGAAAGGGTGGTTGAAGAGGGCACAGCGATGAAAAATCCATTAATGGAAGAATTTAACCTGATCGAATTCGATCAGGTTAAAACCATGCATAAGAAATTTAAACACTTCCTAGAAGGCATGGCGTCTATTAGCTTCTTTCCTGTTCTGCCATCTTATGCAGATATTGCAGACAATAAAACGGACGAGGAGTTAATAGCGCAGGATTGGGCTATTGTTTTATCTGATGTTGATACAGCTATAGAGAAAGTAGTAAATGACGCCGTGTCAAAAAATTGAACCTGCTAATATCGACGCAGTCACGGCCTACGGGAATTCCCGTTGACCTAGAAAGAGCCACAAAAAATTCAGGGGTAACTTTTAATCTAGGGAATTATACTATGAAAATAGGTTTAAAATACACATTTCAGCCCAATGCAACAAAACTAAATAACATAGCCAACCTGCTATTAACTGGATTTGGGGCAGGAGGGGCGTTTACCTCGGCTTTTGATAACCCGAAGATAGGAAGCATCATGGTCGCAATAGGCCTATTAATAAAGGGTATTGTTACATTCACGGCTGATGACGATAAAAGCAATTGACATCCATTCTTGTTTTAAATAAACTTCTAACTCTTTCTTAATATAAAAGGAGTTTATTTATGCTGAAAATGAGTCGTGAAAATAGAGTTAGATATTTACAGAGAAGGAAAAGTGCTGTTGTAGCTTATATCTTCTTAGTTTTTTTCTGGTTTTGTTCAGTTCATAATTTTTACATAGGGAAAACGCAGGAAGGAGCAATTAAATTAATGCTGGCATTCTGTGCCATACTGTTTGGAAATTTAGATGTAAAAGCTTTAGATGTGCTGAGCGGCCTATTAGTCGTTGTAATCCTGATATGGACTATAATTGATTTGTTTAAATTGAAGCGGGAAGTGGATGTAATCAATTCTAAGCTTGAATACTCACTATCTGAGAAGAAACCTGTTAAGAAATCTTAAGCTCGCGTCATGTAGTTTCATTTTTCACCTATTTTAATAAACTTTCATAAAAGTTAACCAAACAGATTGCGCCGTTGTTTTATGCCCGAAAAGTGGCTCATATCCGAAACAGGCGATTATTTTACTAACGGGGATATCTCGGCAGCTCCATTTAAAAATTAAAACTCCGTAGCGTTCTAAAACACGCATGCATTCGGTAAACCCAGCTTTTAGATCATTTTCCCAGCCGCTATTTAACTTTCCATATTTCTTACAAGTCCATGAATTTTCCCCTACTTTTAATAAGTGTGGCGGATCAAAAACGACTAGTTTAAATGAATTATCAGGAAATTCGAGCTTTCTAAAATCCATTTTTATATCAGGCATTACATTAAATACTCGCCCGTCACATAACACGTGCTCTTCTTCTCTTATATCAACGTATACGGCCAATGGGTTACTCTTGTTAAACCAGAACATGCGACCGCCACAGCACGCGTCTAATATTAGTTTTTCTTCAGTCATTTCTCACCTGCTCGGGTGTTCCAAAAATCAATTAAGTCGTTTTTCCGCGTATCAGCGTCTACATAATCCGTGCTAAAAAGATATGCGCATTCTTCATTGGTGCATTTAATCGCACAGAGATCAATAAATACTTCATGATAAACGATCTGGGCTTTTCCTCCACAGAAAGGGCACGGCTTTAATTCTTCTTTCATGTTTTAGCCTCCCTAGGTGGCATAATATCCGCCCCATCATTTCCAGGGTAGTCGTTAATAAAATCTCCTACATTGTTATTTATGATAGGTTGCAGTTGCCAGATTATTGTTTTAAGCATTCTTTCTAATTTCACATCATTACATTCTTCGAGCATGCAATGTAACCACTCATGAAACTCATGTAGTGTTTTCATTTTTTTCTCCATATTTTCTTTTCACTAGTTTGGCAAGTTCTAATATTTCTTGCGTATTTTCAATTACGGCGTCATGTTCAGCAAACGTTATCCTTATCTGGCTGCCCGCACTCTCCGCCTTTTTTTTGAGTTTCTCAAGCTTGCTAGATAATTTTTCGATAAAAAAATCAATTGTTTTCATTGTTTTTCTCCATATTTGTTTTTAGTTCATTGGCTAAAACTGAGGCATAGCCAAGCGCGATATAGCTTCCGTAATATTTAATATCATTATCGCTTTCATAAGCGTGTAGACATTCTTCCTCTTTTTTAATTAATGCGTTGATCAAGTCATCAATGCTGTTCATTTGCTTTCTCCATATTTTCTTTTATCGTTTTTAAAAAGAATAAAATGTTTTGATACACTTCAACCTTGCCTTCACAAAATTTATCCTTGTCCCATGGCCTCCCGTATTTCTTAATAAGAATCATATTACATTCTATCTGTTCATTAATATATTCAATAAGATCATCAATGCTGTTCATTGGTTACCCCCTATCTCTGAATCAAAGTGCATGACTAGCGAGGAGTAATAAGCCCCTACTGTTGCCAAGTACGATATAAAGCCATTTATTATCCCTAGTGTTAAATCTAACTGCCGTGCTTCTATGATAAATAGCAGCACGTTTAGCACGATGAACATAACAACGCTTAATGAAAAATATAATTTATTGACTATGACCATGACTATTCTCCTGTATTTTCTGGGTTATTCAGTTTATCCATAATTTTTTTGTAAATCTCTTCCCTATGAACAGATATACTTTGCGGAGCTTCTATCCCTAATTTAACCTGACCGCGTTTATTCATGCCCAGGTTAGTTATTTTTATCGTGTTACCAATAATTACGTTTTCACCGACATTTCTTGTTAAAACCAGCATGTTTCTTCTCCTTTAGTTAAAAAATTTTGAATAATTTCTATCTGTTTTTGTTTTTCGTCTTGTTCTGAATTTTCTAATGCTTTACAAGCCCACAGGGCAGTTGAATATGCCGCCATGGCTGTTAGATCAATCGATAATGAATTATTGTTATTAAAGATTTCAGACGCACTGCACGCAGTCCAGCCGCACCATGCTATAGTCATTATTGCAGCAGGTGAGGCATATACAGACGAATAAGTAGCCAATCTTGCAACATCCGCCGCAGCTTCTGATATAGGGTTTATCTTTGCCCCTTCTCTGATTTCAAATGCAGTCTCGCTAGGCGTTTCTAGCCAATTTTTAGCCCTATCGAGGCAGTCCATTATCGTAGGCTCATAGATAATCTCTCCTTTTCGCATTGGCAGTACGCGCGTGGAAAAACGCATAGCCAGTTTTAAAGCTGCTTTTTTAACGTCTATTCTGTCTTGTTGAGCAGCTTTAAAACATGAGAAAAAGCATTTCATTCCGTAATTTTCTAAGATAGTAAGAAGACTTATTTCTTTATCTTGTTCATGATATTTTTTTGCATAATTACTTAGCCCTTTTATTTTGTTGCTTTTAATTAATGCGGGTGTTGTTGTTAATCGTTCCACGTTTTACCTCCTTATCTGATCTGCCAATTTAATGACATTAAGTTTTAATTTCTCAAGCATAATTTCTTTTGCTGACCAATGTTGCCTGCCTATTTTTAAGCTATTTCGCACTAAATCCATGCGACAGCGGCAATCATGGCAAATTCGATGATCGCCGAATTTATATAAAATTCTAGTTTCACCACATAAGTAGCACGCCATGGTTTTACCCTTTAATGTAATTTTTTATTATCAGATTCCTTTCTAATAGTAACTTCAAGAAAGTCATCCCCTTCTTTTTTCTCAATTGTGAAATCTTTATAGGTCTTTTCAACACGAATTAAATCGCTAACGCTTATTATTTCTTTTCTATCGCAATATTTATCAATTAAGTATAGAATAATTGACTGATGTAACGCTTCAGACATAATTTCTTCTTTAAGCTTAACGTGCCTTCTTATCAGTAAAGAAAGCGCCTCTTTTAGATTTTCTATCAAGTCTTCACGGCTTAACTTTTCCAAGCCTATCGATACTAATTCTGCTAGTACTTCTACGTCGTTTTTCATTCCTCACCTCCTTTTTCGATAGAGTCCATTATTTCTGTAAATTCCGCATAGCTTATTGAATGAAGTAGTGCGCCTATAAAACTTGATCTAGTTAAAGAAATCCTATCCTGAACTGCTTCAAAAAGCGGCTCGCTGTATTTATACCTTCTAGATTCTATAAATTCATTTATTTTGTCTCTTGCTTTATCCAATATTTCATAAAACTCTATAATGTCCTGCCTTATCATTAAGTTCATAATGCCCCCTCCTCTTTTGCCTCATCCCATTTTTCATCAAGGGAATAAAAGGACAGTTCAAGCCACTCTTCCTGGTCTGGAATAGGGCAGATAGAAAATCCACCCTTTTTTTCCTGCATTTCTTTATGAAATGAATTTAACTTGTGCCTATTTATTAATAATTTTCCTCCTAAAACATAGTCTAACATGTAAGAAATAAGTGTTTTTAAGAACTCGAACTTATCTAATTTTTCTAAATTGTCTGTCATGCTTTCACCCCGGCTGTTTTGCCCTTTTCAGCTATCAGCATTTTTAACTTATGCTGATAAAGTTCAGATTTTCCGTTAAATCTGGTAGAAAATTCCTGCCATGCCTTGCGCCCTATTATTTTCGCTTGCTCCAAATTTTCTTCTAAATCGATCATGTCCTTGTAGTGTTCGAATAGGTTTATCATTGAAGCCTCTAGTTCTTCCTGTCCTGCTTCAGCGACTGGTTTAACGCTCTGTACAGCGGGTTTATTTACAACAGGCTCATCTATGCCTTCGTTAAGCCAGTTCAATAATTCCTCTCCTGTTTGTTGAGTTATTTTAAAGCTTTTCCCATCAAATAATGTTGTCCTATCTTTTGAAGATGTTGCATAATGCTCCGTGGAGATATCAAGAACTGCCGTAAACTCATAGTCCATGCCATCCCGTTGTATAGGCGCAAGTCCGACTTTGACAGGAGCAGTAACAACCTTTCTTCCATTGTCCTGTTCTTTCATGACATATTCAGCCTTTGAGCGCATAGTAGCTATAATGTGGCAAGTACTATTTAACATGGCGTCTACAAGTTTATTGTGCTCAGGCGTGACTTTACGCCACGCTGTATAACTATTTGACCGTGGGTCTGCTTTTGTTACATCACTGACCATATCCAGAGCGCCGCCATCGCCAGCCCACGCATGTGTTAGTGAATCTATAATAATGACCTCGTAACCTGCCTTTTCAGCCGCTTTTATAGCTTCTACATAACGAGCAGGGGTAAAGGGTGGTCTGAACTCTGCCACGTCATAATCGAACTCTTTAGCGTATAAATCAGCGCTTCGGCTTTCTGTATCTATAACGCAGGTTTTTCCGCCCAGTCCTTTTGCTATTAGTAATGCTGAAAAGGTCTTCCCCGCTCCTGCCACACCACATAGGGCAAGCCTTAGTTTTGCCTTTCTTCGTTCTGCTTTTCTAAATTGAAACATTTTTATCCTCCTAGATATGTAAGGTAATTTTTTATACTGCTATTTTTTTCCTTAAGTTCTTCTGCTTTGCGTATTACTTTTTTAAGCGTTCTAATATATGCCTTTATGTATCCATTTCTTTCAGAATCATAATCAGCACACGTCCAATCTACCTCCTCCACTAAGTTCCTTTCATAACTTTCCTTCATTAAATAAAGCTCTTTTATGAATTTATCGAATAAATCACTCATTGTTTACCTCCTATTAATCGATTAACTGATCTTTATACAATTCTCTTTCATTACCTGTGGGGTATGGAGATATGCCCTTATCGAACATAAGATTTTTATAGAGTTCATCAACAATAACCTCTTTTCTATCCTCTCCCACCATCATGATATCGTCGTCATAATTTTCTTTATCCATGAGTTTCCATTTATCGACTATTAGTAACTCCTGTTTTTTTGTCAGAACCATGGCTTTGTATTTACTAAGACGGTTAGATGGTTTTGGATTGACTACCTGCACTTCCATAAACTTCTTTTTCGGGTAGCTATTTAAGACGAGATAAGCTTGATTAGAATTGCTTGCAATGCTTTCAAAGTATTTCATATATATCTCCATGTAGTTAATAATGGAATAATTTTATATAAACTTTTCAAGCATGTCAACACTTTTTATAAATATTTTTATAAGCAAAAAAAATGCCAGTGATTGACTGGCATTTGGTACTATAAATAAAGGGTTATTTTATAGTTCGTGGTCTTCCTCTTTTTTTATGAGTAATTGTTTTAGAGTTCTTTTTAGTGGGTTCTTTTGTATTATAATGAAATATTTCTTGGGGCACTTTAAGATAATTGACGAGCGCGTTAAATCGTCTTTCAAGCTCAGAGATTTCGCCTAATGTAGCGCCTTCATCTTTGCCTTCTCCATAGCGTAGCCATGCGACTTTAACTTCTAGGGCTT
>JACCDN010232924.1_pt1 | contig 42494 bp, 28 predicted proteins | sample 7441691 | NCBI WGS metagenome assembly JACCDN01 (sample SAMN15323439, study PRJNA562643) | freshwater metagenome | isolation source: river surface water | place: USA:Blue River Watershed | collected 2017-08-16 | reverse complement strand
GCTGCAACAGACGGACCAATGCCACAAACACGTGAGCACATCCTTCTTGGTCGTCAGGTAGGTGTTCCTCGCATGGTTGTCTTCATGAACAAAGTGGACATGGTAGATGACGTTGAGTTATTAGAATTAGTTGAAATGGAAGTACGTGAATTGCTTTCTTTCTACAAATATGACGGTGACAACGCTCCTGTAATTCAAGGTTCTGCACTTGGTGCTTTGAACGCTGAACCACAGTGGGTTGCGAAAATCGAAGAATTGATGGACGCAGTTGACACATACATCGAATTGCCTCCACGTGACGTTGATAAGCCTTTCTTGATGCCAGTTGAAGACGTATTTACGATCACAGGTCGTGGTACAGTTGCAACAGGTCGTATCGAAACAGGTGTTATCAACTCTGGTGAGCCAGTTGAGATCCTTGGTATGGGTGAAGTTAAATTGACTTCAACTGTAACAGGTGTTGAGATGTTCCGCAAAATCCTTGACCGTGGTGAAGCTGGTGACAACGTTGGTTTGTTACTACGCGGTATTGAAAAATCACAAATCAAGCGTGGAATGGTTATCTGTAAACCAGGTTCAACTACACCACACATCGAATTCAAAGCTGAGATCTACGTATTGAAGAAAGAAGAAGGTGGTCGCCACACTCCTTTCCACAACAAATACCGTCCTCAGTTCTATTTCCGTACAACTGACGTAACTGGTGAGATCTTCCTTAGCGATGGTCGCGAGATGGTTATGCCAGGTGACAACGTATCTATTAATGTGAAGTTGATCGTACCAGTTGCGATGGACAAAGGTCTCCGTTTCGCTATCCGCGAAGGTGGTCGTACAGTAGGTGCAGGTCAGGTTACAGAAATCGTAGCTTAAGATTCTACCAAAAGTAAAAAACAAGGGGAGTTAACAGCTCCCCTTTTTAAACGGGTGTAGCTCAGCTGGTAGAGTGGTGGTTTCCAAAACCATTGGTCGTGGGTTCGAATCCTACCGCCCGTGCACAATTAAAACAACTGTTCGTGTTAAAATTAAGATCATACATCATCGACATCTACAACGAGATGGTTCATCAAGTAACCTGGCCTACATGGAAAGAGTTACAAAATAACACTATCCTTGTAGTCGTAGCATCTTTGCTTATATCCCTAGTTATCTTTGCCATGGACTTCACTTTCGGTATCACCGGAGAAGAAGGTTCATTGTGGAAAGGTGTGCTTGGCTTTATCTACGGATCTTTCTAAACACAAAACAAGAATGGCAGAAATAGCAAAGAAGTGGTATGTCGTCCGTGCCGTTAGTGGCAAGGAGAAGAAAGTCAAGGAGTACCTTGAACTCGAAATTGCACGCATGAAGCTCACTGATTACGTTAATCAGGTGCTTATTCCGACAGAAAAAGTTTTCAAAATTCAGAATGGTAAAAAAGTCAACAAAGAAAAGGCTTTCTTACCAGGATATGTACTCATTGAGGCCGCATTGGTTGGCGAGGTGACGCACGTCATCAAAAGCATTCCAAATGTAATTGGTTTCTTAGGTACAGAAAAAGGTGGCGAGGCTGTTCCTATGCGAATGGCTGAAGTAAACCGTATTTTAGGAAAAGTAGACGAACTATCTATTACAGAAGAAGAACTCAAAATACCGTTTGTGGTTGGTGAGTCTGTCAAAGTAATCGATGGTCCGTTTAATAACTTTAGTGGAGTTGTTGATGAAATCAACGAAGAGAAGAAGAAACTAAAGGTAATGGTCAAAATTTTTGGCCGCAAAAACTTGCTCGAGCTCAACTATATGCAGGTTGAGAAAGAGTCTTAAAGTTGTATTAACCGTAGGAGTGGGCCAGATGACTAAAGCTTCCCGTCGATAGGCACACGTTTAACTACATAATTTGTATATATATGGCTAAAGAAGTAGCAGCATTGATCAAGTTACAGATCAAAGGAGGCGCAGCCAATCCATCACCACCAATTGGTCCGGCTCTCGGTGCCAAAGGTGTGAACATCATGGAGTTTTGTAAGCAGTTCAACGCGCGTACACAAGACAAAATGGGTAAGGTGGTTCCGGTTGTGATTACCGTTTACGGTGATAAATCTTTTGATTTCGTTCTCAAAACCCCGCCAGCAGCGGTACAAATCATTGAACATTCAAAAATTAAAAAGGGTTCGTCTGAGCCAAACCGCGTAAAAGTTGGTTCCGTTACTTGGGATCAAGTTCGTGCGATTGCCGAAGACAAACTTCCTGATTTGAATTGTTTTACGGTTGACTCTGCTATGCGCATGGTTGCAGGAACAGCAAGAAGTATGGGGGTTACCGTTAAAGGTGGCGAAGCTCCAAAATCCAAATAATCATAGACTATGAAAAGAGTTTCTAAAAAAAGAAAAGAGATTTTGGCAAAATACGATTTGTCAAAAACTTTCACTCTAACAGAAGCATGTGATTTGGTGAAGGGAATTTCTACCACTAAATTCGATGCCTCTGTAGATATTTGTGTTCGTTTGGGTGTAGACCCGCGTAAAGCGAATCAAATGGTACGTGGAACCGTTGCCTTACCTCACGGTACTGGTAAAGATGTTAAAGTACTTGTACTTTGCACGCCAGACAAAGAGAAAGAAGCGCAAGATGCAGGTGCAGACTACGTTGGTCTTGACGATTACATCGCAAAGATCAAAGCTGGCTGGACAGACGTTGACGTGATCATCACGATGCCTTCAGTAATGGGTAAAGTAGGTGCGCTTGGTCGTATCCTCGGTCCACGCGGCTTGATGCCAAACCCGAAGACAGGTACTGTTACCATGGAAATTGGTAAAGCAGTAGAAGAGGTGAAAGCCGGTAAAATTGACTTTAAAGTCGATAAATACGGTATCATCCACGCTGGAATCGGTCGTGTAAGTTTTGATGGTGATAAAATTCGTGAGAATGCTTCCGAATTGGTTTCTACCCTTATCAAACTCAAGCCTTCTGCAGCAAAAGGTACATACATTAAAAGTATCTACTTGAGCTCTACAATGAGTCCCGGAATACAAATTGACGCGAAGTCTGTTACTGCTTAATACTTAGAACACATGACAAGAGAAGAAAAAGCACAGTACATCAGCGATTTAGCAGCACAATTGTCTGCTAGCCAAGTTGTGTATTTGACAGACACTGCAGATTTGACCGTTGAGGCTGTAAACACCCTCCGCAGAAGATGTTTTCAATCAAACATCTCCATGCGTGTAGTTAAGAATGCTTTGCTCGAAAAAGCGATGGATCAAGTAGAAGGTAAAGATTTTGGTGCGTTGAGAGACGTATTGAAAGGATCTACCTCTGTGATGATCTCTGAAGTTGCTAATGCGCCTGCAAAATTGATTGCAGACTTCCGCAAGAAGTCTCCAAAACCACTTTTGAAAGGAGCATACATCGACGAAGCAATTTTTATTGGTGATGACCAACTAAGCGCATTAGAATCACTCAAGAGCAAAGAAGAGCTCATCGGTGACCTCATTGCCTTGTTGCAAAGCCCAGCGAAAAATGTATTGTCTGGTCTTCAAGGTGCTGGTGGCAAAATTGCTGGCATCCTTAAAACGCTCGAAGAAAGAGCATAATCAAATTATTTTTAAACCTTTTTAAATTTAAATAAAATGGCTGATTTAAAGCAAATTGCAGAAACGTTAGTTAACCTTACAGTAAAAGAAGTAAGTGAATTAGCAACAATTATGAAAGACGAGTATGGCATCGAGCCTGCTGCTGCTGCTCCAGTAATGGTAGCTGGCGCTGCTGCTGGTGCTGGTGAAGCTGCTGCTGAGCAAACTGAATTTGATGTAATCCTCAAAGCTGGTGGTGCTAACAAACTTGCAGTAGTGAAACTTGTAAAAGAATTGACTGGTAACGGATTGAAAGAATCTAAAGACCTAGTTGATGCAGCACCTTCTACATTGAAAGAAGGCGTTTCTAAAGACGAGGCTGAAGGCCTCAAAAAGTCTCTTGAAGAGGCTGGTGCTGAAGTAGAAGTTAAGTAATTCGATTCAGGATATACAGGAAAGGCACCGCCGAAAGGCGGGTGCCTTGTCCTGTTTTTTGCATGTTGATTTCAACAGAGTACAAAACATTAAAAAAAACAAGCCTTGGCAACAACAACTAATTCAACCAGAATTAATTTTGCTTCAAGCAAAAACCAATTTGAATATCCAGATTTTTTGGAGATTCAATTAAAGTCTTTTCAAGAATTTTTCCAGTTGGAAACAACTCCGGAGAATCGCGAAAGTGAAGGGCTTTTCAAAGTGTTTGCTGAAAACTTTCCCATTACGGATACCCGCAACCAATTTGTTCTTGAATTCCTGGATTATTTTATTGATCCACCTCGTTACACCATTGAAGAGTGTATCGAAAGAGGACTCACGTACAGTGTGCCCCTCAAAGCAAAACTGAAACTGTATTGTACTGACCCTGAGCACGAGGATTTCGAAACCATCGTTCAGGACGTTTACTTAGGTACAATTCCTTATATGACACCGAAAGGTTCATTTGTGGTCAATGGCGCAGAACGCGTTATTGTATCTCAATTGCACCGTTCACCAGGTGTTTTCTTTGGACAGTCTCGCCATGCAAATGGCACGAAATTATATTCAGCCAGAATCATTCCTTTCAAAGGATCTTGGATTGAATTTGCTACAGATATCAACAATATCATGTATGCTTACATCGACCGTAAAAAGAAATTACCTGTAACGACCCTTTTCCGCGCTATTGGCTACGAAACAGACCGCGATATCTTAGATATTTTTGGTTTGGCCGACGAAGTAAAGGTGAGTAAAACCAATCTTAAGAAACTCATCGGTCGTCGTTTGGCGGCAAGGGTTCTCAAAACTTGGATCGAAGATTTCGTAGATGAAGACACCGGAGAAGTTGTTTCTATCGAGCGTAACGAAGTGATCCTCGACCGCGAATTATTGATCGGCGAAGAGCACCTCGATTCAATCATGGATTCAGGCGCAAAATCTTTGATCTTGCACAAAGAAGATGGAAACTCTACGGATTACACCATCATCTATAACACCTTACAAAAAGATACTTCCAACTCTGAAAAAGAAGCGGTTGAACACATCTATCGTCAATTACGTAACGCAGATCCACCAGACTACGAAACGGCAAAAGGTGTATTTGAGAAATTATTCTTCTCTGATGCGCGTTACGATTTAGGTGAAGTAGGACGCTACCGCATCAACAAGAAACTCAATTTAGATGTTGCTGAGGAGTCGCGCGTATTGACCAAAAACGACATCATTTCAATCATTAAATACCTGATTGAACTCATCAACTCTAAGGCAGATATCGATGATATCGACCACTTGTCTAACCGCCGTGTTCGTACAGTTGGAGAGCAACTTTACTCACAATTTGGTGTAGGTTTGGCACGTATGGCTCGCACAATCCGCGAGCGCATGAATGTCCGCGACAACGAAGTCTTTACACCTATCGACCTTATCAATGCCAAGACTTTGTCTTCGGTTATTAATTCCTTCTTCGGTACCAACCAGCTATCTCAGTTCATGGACCAAACCAACCCGCTTTCGGAAGTCACGCACAAGCGTCGTCTTTCTGCACTCGGGCCAGGCGGTCTATCGCGCGAACGCGCCGGATTTGAGGTTCGTGACGTTCACTACACGCACTACGGTCGTTTGTGTACCATCGAAACACCTGAAGGTCCGAACATCGGACTCATCTCTTCACTTTGTGTATTCGCCAAAGTCAACAAGCTTGGTTTCATCGAAACACCATATCGTCGTGTAGACAACGGTCGTGTTGTATTCGAAGAGAGTCCAATTTACTTGGCAGCTGAAGAAGAAGATTCAAAAACAATTGCTCAGGCCAACGCCAAGATCGACGAAAAAGGAAATTTCCTTTCTGATTTAGTCAAAGCGCGTTACGAAGGTGATTTCCCTGTTGTAGCTCCTGGCGACCTCAGCTTGATGGACGTTGGTGCCAACCAAATTGGCTCTATTGCGGCCTCTTCTATTCCTTTCCTCGAGCACGATGATGCCAACCGTGCACTCATGGGCTCCAACATGCAGCGCCAAGCGGTGCCATTGTTGCGTCCAAATGCACCAATCGTCGGTACAGGAATCGAGCAACTTGTAGCTAGAGACTCTCGCGTTTTGATCAACGCAGAAGGTTCTGGTACTGTTGAATACGTAGACGCCAACGAAATCGTCATCCGTTACGACTGGAATGACCAAGATAAACTCGTGAGTTTTGAAAGCGAAGTAATGCGTTACTCGCTCACTAAATTCATGAAAACCAACCAAAGTACTTGTATCAACCTCAAGCCAATCGTCCAAAAAGGCGATCGCGTAGAAAGAGGCCAGGTGCTTTGTGAAGGTTACGCAACCCAATCGGGAGAACTCGCACTCGGTCAAAACCTCAAAGTGGCATTCATGCCTTGGAAAGGTTACAACTTCGAGGATGCGATTGTGATTTCTGAGAAAGTGGTCCGCGACGATATCTTTACCTCTATTCACATCGATGAATATTCTTTGGAAGTACGCGACACCAAACGCGGTATGGAAGAACTCACTTCTGACATTCCTAACGTTTCTGAAGAAGCTACCAAAGACCTCGATGAAAACGGCCTCATCCGTATTGGTGCCGAGATCAAAGAAGGAGATATCCTTATTGGTAAAATCACTCCGAAAGGTGAAACAGACCCTTCACCAGAAGAAAAACTTTTACGCGCCATCTTTGGAGACAAAGCAGGAGACGTTAAAGATGCTTCTTTGAAAGCTGGTCCATCGCTTCGCGGTGTGGTGATCCAGAAAAAATTGTTCTCAAGAGCAGTTAAAGATCGCAAGTCTAAATCTCAAGATAAACCTGTTCTCGAGGCACTCGATGCAGATTATCAAAGAGACCTTTCTGTATTGCGCGACAAACTTGTCGATAAATTATTGGTCATTCTCGGAGAGCAAAAATCTTCAGGTGTATTCAATAACTTTAAAGAAGAGTTGATCAAAAAAGGTACTAAATTTAGCAACAAATCGTTGAGCGCACTTGACTACTCTATTGTCAATCCACTCAACTGGACGTCTGATACCGATACCAATCAACTGATTTCTCGTGTCATTCACAACTTCAACATCAAAGCCAACGATTTACTTGGTATCTATAAGCGTAAAAAATTCCATATTTCTGTCGGTGATGAATTACCAGCCGGAATCGTGAAATTAGCGAAGGTATACGTAGCTAAAAAACGCAAGCTTAAAGTTGGTGATAAAATGGCGGGTCGTCACGGTAACAAAGGAATTGTGGCCAATATCGTTCGTCAAGAAGATATGCCATTCCTCGAAGACGGCACACCAGTTGACATCGTTCTCAATCCACTAGGGGTACCATCTCGTATGAACCTCGGTCAGATTTACGAAACCGTTCTTGCTTGGGCCGGTGAAAAATTAGGTGTCAAATTTGCTACACCAATTTTTGACGGTGCGAAACCAGAAGAAATCAACGACTGGACTGACAAAGCAGGTGTTCCGCGTTCAGGTAAAACTTACCTCTACGATGGAGGCACTGGCGAGCGCTTCCACCAACCGGCAACGGTAGGTATCATCTACATGTTGAAACTTTCTCACATGGTCGATGACAAAATGCACGCACGTTCAATCGGACCATACTCGCTCATTACCCAACAACCATTGGGTGGTAAAGCACAGTTTGGTGGTCAGCGTTTTGGTGAGATGGAAGTTTGGGCATTAGAAGCATTTGGTGCGGCTAATATCCTACAAGAAATCCTTACCGTGAAATCTGACGACGTCATGGGTCGTGCCAAGGCATATGAATCTATTGTGAAAGGCGATAACATTCCAGAACCAGGTATTCCTGAGTCCTTCAATGTATTGTTACACGAATTACGTGGCTTGTGCCTTAACGTATCAATGGATTAATTCAAAATACTAACGTTAATAGTCGAGATCAAATGGCTTTCAATAAAGAAACCCCAAAAAAGCAAAGCAGCTTCAACAAAATCACTATCTCCTTGGCTTCACCAGAAGTGATCTTGGAGCACTCTAGTGGAGAAGTTTTGAAACCAGAAACCATCAACTACCGCACCTATAAACCGGAGCGTGATGGCTTGTTCTGTGAGCGCATTTTTGGACCTGTTAAAGATTACGAATGTCACTGTGGTAAATACAAGCGCATCCGATACAAAGGAATCGTCTGTGACCGCTGTGGTGTAGAAGTTACTGAAAAGAAAGTACGTCGTGAGCGCATGGGACACATCTCTTTGGTGGTTCCGGTTGCACACATCTGGTACTTCCGTTCACTTCCGAACAAAATCGGTTATTTGTTAGGTTTGCCTACCAAAAAACTCGATCAAATTATCTATTACGAGCGTTATGTTGTCATTCAGGCTGGTGCTGTTACCGGAACTGACAAATGGGCGAATGTCAAGAAAATGGACTTCATCACAGAAGAAGAATACCTCGACATGCTCGATTTGCCAGAATTGGCCAACAACCATTACCTAGACGACACCGACCCCAACAAATTCATCGCCAAGATGGGTGCAGAAGCACTTTACGATTTGTTGGCGGGCCTCAACCTTGACCAAATGTCTTATGACTTGCGTTATCAAGCTGAAACAGAAACATCTGTTCAGCGCAAGAACGAAGCACTTAAGCGTTTGCAAGTTGTAGAAGCCATGCGCGACTCACAAAAACGCATTGACAACCGTCCAGAATGGATGATTGTGAAGGTAGTTCCGGTTATTCCGCCAGAATTGCGTCCGTTGGTTCCACTAGATGGCGGCCGCTTTGCAACTTCTGACCTCAACGACCTTTACCGTCGTGTGATCATCCGCAATAACCGCTTGAAGCGCTTGATCGAAATCAAGGCACCAGAGGTTATTTTGCGCAACGAAAAGCGTATGTTGCAAGAGGCTGTCGATTCACTATTTGACAACTCAAGAAAATCTTCTGCTGTTAAAACAGAATCGAACCGTGCCCTCAAATCGCTTTCAGATTCATTGAAGGGTAAGCAAGGTCGTTTCCGTCAAAACTTACTTGGTAAGCGTGTAGACTACTCAGCTCGTTCGGTTATTGTTGTAGGTCCAGACCTTAAATTGCACGAATGTGGTTTGCCAAAAGACATGGCAGCAGAACTCTACAAACCGTTTATCATTCGCAAAATGATTGAGCGCGGTATTGTTAAAACGGTTAAATCTGCAAAGAAAATCGTTGACCGCAAAGAGCCAGTTGTTTGGGATATCCTCGAAAACGTATTGAAAGGTCACCCAGTTCTCTTGAACCGTGCCCCTACACTTCACCGTTTGGGTATCCAAGCGTTCCAACCAAAATTGATCGAAGGAAAAGCGATCCGTTTGCACCCACTCGTTACCACGGCCTTCAACGCCGACTTCGATGGTGACCAAATGGCGGTTCACTTACCACTTGGCAATGCCGCAATTTTAGAGGCACAAATGCTCATGTTGGCTTCGCACAACATCCTCAACCCTGCTAACGGCGCGCCGATCGCGGTACCGTCTCAGGATATGGTCTTGGGTTTATATTACATCACAAAAGGAAAACGCACTACCGAAACGGAAATCGTTAAGGGTGAAGGTGGTATTTTCTACTCTCCAGAAGAAGTAATCATCGCCTACAACGAGAATAAACTTGATTTGCACGCGCACATCAAAGTTAAAACTTACGATTTAGGTGAAGATGGCCAACCAACCCTCATGATGGTGGAAACCACATGTGGACGCGTGATGTTCAACAACAAAGTTCCACTTCAAGTAGGATTTATCAATGATGTCATGACCAAAAAAGCGTTGCGCGACATCATCGGCGAAGTCTTGAAAGTTTGTGGTACGTCAAGAACTGCACAATTCCTAGATGATATCAAGCAACTTGGTTACGAGATGGCCTTCAGAGGCGGTCTATCGTTCAACCTAGACGATATCATCATTCCTAAAGAAAAAGAAACACTCGTAGCGAAGGCAGAAACCGACGTGAAAGAAGTCATGGTGAATTACAACATGGGTCTGATCACCAACAACGAGCGTTACAACCAAATTATTGATATCTGGACGCACACTAACTCGCGCCTGACACATACACTCATGGAACAACTCAAGACAGACCGTCAAGGGTTCAACTCCATCTACATGATGTACGATTCAGGAGCCCGTGGTTCGAAAGAGCAAATTCGCCAGTTATCAGGTATGCGTGGTCTAATGGCCAAGCCGCAAAAATCTGGTGCATCTGTACAAGAAATTATCGAGAACCCGATCTTGTCTAACTTTAAAGAAGGACTTTCGATTCTTGAGTACTTTATTTCTACCCACGGTGCCCGTAAAGGTTTGGCGGATACCGCCCTCAAAACTGCCGATGCAGGTTACCTTACGCGTCGTTTGGTCGATGTAGCACAAGATGTGGTCATCAACTCCAACGACTGTGGTACCCTCCGTGGTATTGTAGCTACGGCATTGAAGAAAAACGATGAAGTTGTAGAGCCTTTGTACGACCGTGTCCTCGGCCGCACATCTGTTCACGACGTCTACATGCCAGAATCAGATCAAATCATTGTTCATGCAGGAGAGATCATTACAGAAGATGTCGCTAAAACAATTGAAAAAGCAGGCATCGAAGAAGTAGAAATTCGTTCTGTATTGACTTGTGAAATGCGTAGAGGGGTTTGTTCAAAATGTTACGGACGCAACCTATCAAATCACCGCTTGGCTCAAATCGGGGACGCCGTTGGTGTTGTCGCTGCACAGTCTATTGGTGAACCTGGTACACAGCTTACACTTCGTACATTCCACGTTGGTGGTACGGCATCTAACATTGCCGATATTTCCGACCTCAAAGCAAAAGCAAACGGTAAATTAGAAATCGACGAAATCCGCACCATCGAACGCAAAAATGCTGATGGTACAGAGCGCGTAATTGTAGTAGGTCGTTCTGCCGAATTGCGCATTACCGATGAGAAAACAGGTATTGTTGTCATGACAGCAAACGTTCCTTATGGTTCTGACTTAATGGTTAAAAACAACACCAAAATCAAAAAAGGTGATGTCATCTGTAAGTGGGATCCATACAATGCCCTTATCATTGGCGAAGTCGCTGGTAAAGTTGTCTTCGATGGCATCGTCGAAAACATTACTTACCGCGAAGAAGTCGATGAGCAAACAGGCTTTACCGAAAAAGTAATTATCGAATCACGCGACAAGAAAAAGTCACCTGCAATTCACATCATCGATCCAAAAACAAAAGAAGTGCTCCGCGAATATTCTATTCCGGTCAATGCGCACATCTCTGTTGCAGAAGGTGACAAAATTGTAGCTGGAGACATCCTCGTTAAAATCCCGCGTTCAGCAGGTAAAACAGGGGATATCACCGGTGGTTTACCACGTGTAACTGAATTATTCGAAGCGAGAAACCCATCGAATCCAGCAGTAGTTTCAGAAATTGATGGTACGGCTACTTACGGAACTGTTAAACGCGGTAACCGTGAAATCGTCATCACTTCTAAACTCGGCGAAGTACGCAAGTATTTAGTGCCACTTTCTAAGCATATCTTGGTTCAGCAAAACGACTACGTTCGTGCAGGCCAACCGCTATCAGATGGCGCCATTACACCAAACGACATCCTCAACATTGAAGGTCCGACCAAAGTACAAGAGTACATCGTCAACGAAATTCAAGAGGTATATCGTTTACAGGGTGTAAAAATCAACGACAAGCACTTTGAAGTCATTGTACGTCAAATGATGTTGAAAGCTGAAATCATTGAGTCTGGCGATACGCGCTTCCTCGAAGGTCAAAGCGTTCACAAAGCAGACATCATGGAAGCTAACGACGAATTATACGGTCAAATGTTTGTGATTGACGCTGGTGATTCTACAGAATTGCACAAAGGTCAATTGGTAAGCGTACGTCGTTTGCGCGATGAAAACTCACGCTTGAAGCGCGAAGACAAACAGCTCATCGAAGCACGCGAAGCCATGCCAGCAACCTCAACTCCGTTGTTGCAAGGTATCACCCGCGCTTCCCTACAAACGCAGTCATTCATTTCTGCAGCATCCTTCCAAGAGACAACGAAAGTCCTCAACGAAGCTGCGATCTCAGGAAAAGAAGACCACTTGTTGGGCTTGAAAGAAAACGTTATTGTTGGTCACCTCATTCCGGCTGGAACAGGTGTACGCAACTTCCAAAACCTCATCGTTGGCTCGAAAGAAGCCTATGAAGAATTGGTGGAACAAGCACAATAATCCAACTCACCACACGCAAAAGGGCGGCCATTTGGCCGCCCTTTTTTTTGAATACAAAATCAAATATCAAGAGATCCTTCCCCAGTTGGGCTTATTTTTCAGGACTTCGCGCAAGGCTTGATTCAAAAGGGTATTTTCGGGCGAAATCAATTGAGGATCCGCTGCCAGTATTTCACGCGCTTTGTCGCGCGCCAGTTGAACAAGTTGCCCATCTTTGGCTAAATCTGCGATTTTGAGTGCCAAAGCGCCGCTTTGTTGGGTGCCCATGAGGTCGCCGGGGCCGCGCAATTGCAAGTCAACTTCAGCCAAGACAAACCCATCATTGCTCCCCACCATGGTATCCATGCGCTTTTGTGCTTCTTTAGAAATGCCATCGCCTGTCATTAAAATACAATAAGATTTTTCGGCGCCGCGGCCAACGCGTCCGCGCAATTGATGCAGCTGTGAGAGTCCGAAGCGCTCGGCGCTCTCAATGACCATTACCGAGGCATTGGGTACATTGACGCCTACCTCAATAACTGTAGTGGCCACCATGAGATGTGTTTGTCCTTGCACAAAAGCTTGCATGGCTGCTTCTTTGTCTGCAGGCTTCATTTTGCCGTGCACCATGCTGATCTGAAAACCCTTAGGCTTGAAAAAATCTTCTATTTGCGCGTAGCCTTCTTCTAAATTTTTAAAATCTAGTTTTTCTGATTCCTGAATAAGTGGGTAAACAACATATGCCTGCCTTCCGAGTTGCAATTGTTCTTGGATGAACGCAAAGAGTTTGTCTCGGTGGTTTTCGCGTCGATGAATCGTGTGTATTGGTTTTCTACCAGGAGGTAGTTCATCGATAACAGACACATCCAAGTCTCCGTAAAAGGTCATGGCGAGGGTTCGCGGAATTGGAGTGGCCGTCATGATCAGCACGTGCGGTGGAATGGTGTTTTTACGCCACATTTTTGCGCGTTGAGCCACCCCAAAACGGTGCTGTTCGTCAATGACCACCAAGCCAAGATTTTTGAATTGTACGGTATCTTCGAGTAATGCGTGTGTTCCGATGAGCAATTGAATGTCACCATTGAGCAAGCCTTCGTGGATTTGGCTGCGCTCCGCTTTTTTGGTAGAACCTGTGAGCAGTGCCACGCGGATATCCATTTTTTCCAGCAATTCGCTGATACCAATAAAATGTTGTGTGGCTAAAATTTCGGTTGGGGCCATCAGTGCGCCTTGCAAGTTGTTGCCAATGGCTAGTAGCAAGCTCAGGAGGGCAACTAATGTTTTACCGCTTCCTACATCGCCTTGCAGTAAGCGATTCATATGGCTGCCTGCACCAAGATCTTTGCGGATTTCTTTCAAGACCCTTTTTTGGGCGTTTGTCAGTTCAAAAGGCAGGTGATTTTGATAAAAATCATTGAATGCTTCTCCCACCTCATTTAAAGCATATCCTTTGAGTTTTTTACTTTGAATGCCCTTGCGCAAGAGTAATTCGAGTTGTAAAAAGAATAATTCTTCCCATTTGAGGCGATACCTAGCCGCCTTGATCAATATTTCAGAACTGGGTTGATGGATTTCTCGCAGTGCTTTGATGCGAGGCATTAAATTCAGTTCTGTGCAAATTGTTGCAGGTAAGGTTTCGGGTATTTGATTGGCTAGTTGCTCAAATAAATTGGCAATGAGTTTGCTTAATCCTTTACTGTGCAGACCTTTGTGCTGGCACTTTTCTGTGCTCGGATAAAATGCTTCAAATCCCTTTCGCTCCAAACCTGGCACCACCTTGAGTAATTCAGGGTGGGGTATATTCCAACTATTTTGGAAGAACTTAGGTTTGCCAAAAACAATAAATTCATCTTGGACATTGAGGTTGCCTTTGATCCATTGAAAACCCTGAAACCACACTAAGTCAATTGATCCGGATCCGTCAGTGAAGCGCGCTTGTAGCTTTTTATGCCGACCGCTGCCAATTTCACTAATATGCGTAAGCTTCCCTTTGAGCTGAACGTATTGGTCTTCGGCCCGTATGAGCGCGATGTCATGAAAACTACTGCGGTCTTGGTAGCGGTAAGGGTAATGGAAGAGCAGGTCTTGGAATGTATAAATTCCGAGTTCTTCTTGTAATGTTTGCGCTTTTTGCGGTCCAACTCCTTTGAGGTAGGCAATGGGCGTAGCGAGGAGCGCGTTCATTTGTGCGTTTATTTCCAGAAGCCCATTTGATTGAACTTCTCGATGCGTTCATTGATGCGTTCTTCTGGTTGCTTTTGATCGAGCTCTTGCAGATAGCCTAGTACTTTGCCGCGAAGGATGCTGAACATTTGTTCTTTATCGCGGTGTGCACCATTGCTTGGCTCGCTGATGACGTCGTCTACCAAGCCATTTGCCTTCATGTCGGTGGAGGTCAGCTTGAGTGCTGAGGCAGCTATTTCTTTGTAATTCCAAGAACGCCACAAAATGGATGAGCAACTTTCGGGAGAAATAACGGAATACCAGGTGTTTTCGAGCATCACTACTTTATCTCCAACACCGATACCGAGTGCACCACCTGAAGCACCTTCACCGATGATGATGCAGATGACAGGTACCTTGAGGCGCATCATTTCGTAGATGTTGCGTGCAATTGCTTCACCTTGGCCGCGTTCTTCAGCTTCTAATCCTGGAAATGCACCAGGGGTATCGATAAAAGTAACGATTGGCTTATTGAATTTTTCGGCTAATTTCATGAGGCGTAAGGCCTTGCGATAGCCTTCAGGATTGGGCATTCCAAAATTGCGGTATTGACGCATTTTAGTATTGATGCCTTTTTGCTGTCCAATAAACATCACTGATCTGCCCTCGAGGAGTCCAAAACCACCGACCATAGCTTTGTCGTCTTTGACATTGCGATCGCCGTGTAGTTCTTGGAACTGACCATCGGTGAGTGCGTTGATGTATGCCAGCGTGTAGGGTCTGTCTGGGTGGCGAGAAAGTTGGACGCGTTGCCAAGGGGTGAGGTTGGCGAATACTTCTTTGGTTTTGTCAGCAAGGACAGCTTCAAGTTCAGAGATTTGCTCTTGCATATCCACTTGAGTTTGCTCGCCTAATGCTTTGGTTTGCTGAATTTGTTCTTCAAGTTCGCGCAGGGGTTCTTCAAAATCCAAATAGGTTGTGCTCATAAGTTTCTTGTTTCGTGCAACAAAAATAAGGATTTTCGGCAATTGCTTATCTTTACAACATGATCTTGTATCCTTCTGCCAAAATCAATTTAGGTTTGCACATTCTTGCCAAGCGCCAAGATGGCTATCATGAGATAGAAACCATAATGGCAGAGACGCCCCTTTGTGATATCTTGGAAATTACCGAAGCAGCCAACGATAGCTTTATGCAATCGGGCATTCAGGTGCCCTCAGATGGAAAGCCTAATCTGTGTCAGCGCGCCGTCAACTTACTTCGCGAACACAGAGCATTTCCAAAATTGCAGATTCATTTGCGCAAGCAAATTCCGGTCGGGGCTGGATTAGGAGGTGGTTCTGCCGATGCAAGTTATACGCTATCAGGGGTGAACGCGCTGTTCGATTTAGGTTTTTCAAGTGCTGAATTGGAAGATTTTGCCGCTCAATTAGGAAGCGATTGCCCCTTCTTTATCGCTGGAGGTTTGCAACTTGCAAAGGGGAGGGGAGAAATATTGACCAAATTAGAACCCCTCGGAAAACCTGTTTATTTAGTGCTCTGCAATCCACACATCCATGTCTCCACACAAGCTGCATATGCAGGTGTTCAGCCAGAAAATGGGCGGCCATCCTTATTGGATCAATTTCAAACTCAAGGGTTAAATGGGCTTCATAATGATTTTGAACGCTCAGTTTTCAAAGCCTATCCATTAATTGAGGACTTGAAAAATGCACTTTATCATGCGGGTGCTTCCTACGCGGCAATGTCTGGAAGTGGCTCGAGTGTTTATGGCATCTTTGAAGGGGAGCCAGATTTAACTTTAGAATTGAATAGCAACCTGATTTACAATGGCCCATGGCACTACTGAATCGGTAGTTTTTTTTTACATTAAAGACAGCTAATTTAATGTTGAATTTATGGGATTAAGAAATATTTTTATATTTTTGAACTTGTCAATCTGACACTAAGTATTATTAACCTATTAATTAATTAAGTATGAAGAAAATTTTTACACTTTTAACGGCTCTTGTTTTAGGAGCATCTGCCTTCGCACAATTCCCTGCGGTAGGTATCATCGGTTCTGCGGTTCCACCGTTTGACTGGTCTGCAGACGTAGACATGATCACTTTAGATGGTGAAATGTACGGTGCAATCGTTACTTGCGTTGCAGGTGAGGCTAAATTCCGTCAAGACGACGCTTGGGCGATCAACTGGGGTGCAGCTGACTTTCCTGCTGGTGTAGGTGTACAAGATGGTCCAAACATTCCAGTTGCTGCTGGTACTTACATGGTCATCTTCAACCGTACAACTGGTATGTATAGCTTCCAAACTAGCTTTGACGTAACTTACAAAGTAGACGTTACAAACTACCTTGCATCAAACACATTGGCTGCAAACGGTATCCGCGTTGGTGGTAACTTTACAGACAACGGTGCTACTGTAGCTGCTGGTGCTGTTGCAAACTGGTCTCCTGCAGATGCAAACTCCGCAATGACAGACGAAGGCAACAACGTATGGGCAATTACAGTTACTTATCCTGTTGCTTCTTTGGGTGCTACTCAATTCTACAAGTTCGTAAACGGTGACTGGGGTGCTAACGAAGGTACAGACGCTGCTAACACAATCGCAGTTGACTCATGTGGTGTTGACGATGGTGGTGGTAACATCAACCGTACTTACACTTTGATGCCAGGTACTGTATGTTACGTTTGGGATGCTTGTACTGCATGTGGTGTATCAGTTGCTGAAAACGCAATTGCTAACCTTACTGTAGCGCCAAACCCTGCAACTGATGTTGTAAACTTCACATTCGAAGCAAACAACGCTGCTGTTGCAACTGTAACAATCTTTGATCTTGCTGGTAAAGCTGTAGCTACTACAACTGTTGCTACTTCTGCTACTACAACAGTAGAAATGAACACAACTGCATTGCAGGCTGGTTCTTACATCTACAACGTTATTGCTGGTGACAAAGTTGCTACTGGTAAATTGATCAAGCAATAAGCTTCAATAAAATGATTTCAAAAGCCTGGGTGAGTTTCACCCGGGCTTTTTTGGTCTTGAATTAACCAAATTATAAATTTCTTTGTGATGAAAATACAACTTCTTTTATCTATTGTTTTGATGATCCTCAACGGTTTTGTGCATGCACAAATCTTAGAAGTGAATCCTGCATTTCCAACGGTAAACGATGTAGTGACCATCACGTATGATGCCACACAAGGAAATGCCGCGTTGGTAGGCCAAAACCAAATCTATGCCCACGCCGGACTCATTACTTCGGCAAGTACATCGCCAACCAATTGGCAATTTGTACAAGGCAACTGGGGAACCGTAGACCCCGAAGTTGCCATGACCAATATTGGCAACAACAAACACACCATTACCATAGATATCGATCAGTATTATGGCTTTCCTGCGGGCACCAATGTTTTAAAGTTTGCTTTTGTATTTAGAAATGCAGCCGGTACAGTTATAGGCCGCTCGGCAGATGGCAGTGATATCTATTACGACATCTACCCTTTGAATGCTGGCTTATTGGCGCAATTTTTTCATCCGAACGCGGGTGCGATTCTAGATGTGAATGAACAATTTTCTATTGCTGCGGCTTCAAATCAAGTGGCAACGCTTACGCTTAAGGAAGATGGCCAGGTATTACAAACCCTTGCGAATTCAACCCAACTCAATTACAACCTTACGGCTACCTCAGCCGGAACACACCTACTCGAATTCATTGCCGACAACGGCACAACACAAGTCATCGACTCAACTTATTATACCGTGAACCCATTGGTGGTTCCGCAAGACCCAAGTTATGCCAATTTACAAAATGGCATCAATAACATCAACGACACAACAGTTGTTTTGCAATTATTTGCACCTCAAAAAGAACACATTTATGTCATCGGCGACTTCAATAACTGGACGCCAACGACCAACTATCATATGAATCTTTCCACCAACAATCAAACTTGGTGGTTAGAAATTACAGGACTCACACCCGGTCAAAAATACGGCTATCAATATTTCATCGATGGCAGTATGCGCTTTGCCGACCCCATGAGCCCTCTTGTTTTGGACCCGAACAACGACAACAGCATCAATGCCCAAACGTATCCGAACCCGCATCCGTATCCAACGGGCCAAACAACTGGTTTTGTAACGGTATTGCAAACGGCAGCTACGCCCTACACTTGGTCTACAACCAACTTTACAGCTCCTGAGAAAAAAGATCTAGTGATTTACGAGTTACTCGTTCGCGATTTTGTTGCCAAAAGAAATTACCAAACGCTCATAGACACACTTGATTATTTAGACAAATTAGGAATCAACGCCATTGAACTCATGCCTCCAGGAGAGTTTGAAAACAATGAGAGTTGGGGTTACAACCCTTCGTTTCATATGGCACTAGATAAATATTACGGTACCCCAGAAAAATTCAAGGAGTTTGTCGATTCTTGCCACGGCCGCGGCATTGCCGTCATTGTCGATATGGTACTCAACCACGCTTTTGGTCAAAACCCAATGGTCAATATGTATTGGGATGCTGCAAATGCGCGCCCTGCAGCTAATAGCCCTTGGTTCAATGCCATTTGCCCACACGAACCATATTGTTGGGGCTATGATTTTGACCACATGCGCTTGGCGACCCAAAACTATATCGATCAAGTCAACCGCTATTGGGTCGAGACCTACAATATAGACGGATTCCGCTTTGATTACACTAAAGGGTTTGTCAATAACGGAAATTCCTACAGTTTGGAACGGATCAATATTCTCAAAAGAATGGCCGATGAAATCTGGACATATAAACCCAATGCATATGTGATTTTAGAACACTGGTGCGACAACGCTGAAGAAGAACAATTAGCCGACCACGGCATGATGCTCTGGGGCAACGTGACCTACGGGTATCAGCAAGCACTTATGGGTTTCACAAATTCAAGTAACATCAGTTCGGGTATTTACACCAACAGAGGTTGGGCTGTCCCGCATTTGGTTTCTTATGCCGAAAGCCACGACGAAGAGCGCACCATGTTTGAGGCGCTTACTTACGGAAACAACACCAATGCCACACATAACGCGCGCAATTTGTACACTGCTCTTGGCCGTGCGCAAGGTTTGGCTGTCATGTTATTGACGCAACCGGGTCCCAAAATGCTTTGGCAGTTCCAAGAGTTAGGATACGATATCTCGATAGATAACCCTTGCCGCGTTTGTAATAAGCCCATTTTATGGAACTACTACACACAAGCGCGTCGTCGCCAGCTTTACGATGTTTATGCCGCCACACTTGCCTTGCGCAATAACTACGAAACTTTCCGCTCGCTCAACTTCCAATACAACCTAACTGGTGCTGCCAAAAGAATGACCATGAGCCACTCGAGCATGAATGGGGTGTCTATGGCCAACTTTGCCGTCAGTACACAAAGTGTCATTCCTGCTTTTCAGCACGGCGGATGGTGGTATGAGTATTTTACGGGAGATAGCATCAATGTAACGAATGCGCTGGCACCAATTAGCCTCAATGCGGGTGAATACCGCATCTACACCGACGTTAAATTGGCTCAGCCTCAGATCACCGATGCACCTGTTTCAATAGAAGAAGTACTGAATTCAACATTTGAGTTGAAAATATTCCCAAATCCTGCAGCGCAAATAGCAACCATTAGTTTTCTGTCAAATGCCATAGAACCCTACACCATTTTGCTATTGAACGAGGCTGGGCAAATTGCACTGCAAAAGAAAGGAAGTACCTCCGTTGGGAAAAACGACATTCAATTAAGTGTCAATGAGCTTTCTTCAGGCAATTATCACTTCTTGGTAAAGGTAGGTTCTGCCATGGCCAATGAAGGATTTGTAAAAGTAGATTAAGCCGGATTTGATGCAAAAAATCTGCTGTTCTTTTCTTGCATTTTGGTTTGGGCTTTCCGTTTTTTATGCCCAAATACCTCAACCACCCTATAATTTAGCTTTTCTTCAAAGCGAGGTTGCGAGCGTATACGTAGACATTCATCCAGACTCTCTGAGTTTACTGCTCGGCGACAGTTTGTATAGCGCCCATGAATTCATGGCTACGGTTAGTTATCAAAGTTCGGCTTTAAACGTCACGACGGATAGCATCGGTTTTAGAGCAAGAGGAAACACTTCATTGGCCTCGCAAAAAAAATCCTTTAAAGTCGATTTCAACCGCTTTGTTCCCGGACAAAAGTTTCAAGGTCTGGAAGAACTGAATTTAAATGGCGAGCACAACGATGTGTCTATTATGCGCACTTTTCTTGCGCAGCAACTACTCAGGTCAGCAGGCTTACCTGCTGCGCGAACCAGCTACGTGAAGCTTTTCGTGAATAACGAATACAAAGGCTTGTACATCAATTTAGAGCATCTTGACGACGAATTTCTCGATTCGAGATTTCCAGGGCAGGCCAATGGCAATCTTTGGAAATGTGCCTATGGAGCTGATCTCACTTGGTGGGGCTCTAATCCAACAAATTACGAGCAAGTTTATGAACTCAAAACCAATAAAGACAGTAATGATTATACTGCTTTAATTCATTTTGTCGATGTACTTAACAACACGCCGTCGGGTAGCTTTGCATGTGCGATACAAGAGGTTTTAGATGTCGATTTATTTTTGCGAAATATAGCCATGGAAATTTTGACGGGGCAATGGGATGGCTATGCCTACAACAAGAATAATTATTACTTATATCAGCGCGAAAGCGACGGCAAAATGGTGTACTTGTCTTACGATTTGGACAATACTTTTGGTATCGACTGGTTCAATATCAATTGGGCGCTGCGCAATGTCTATTCGTGGTCACCGGGTAATCAAAGCAGACCGCTTTACTCCAAATTATTGGCTGTTCCCTATTTTAGAGACCGCTTTACTTTTCACCTCAATGACATCCTTTCCAATATTTGGAACGTGAGTAACCTCCAAACACAGCTCGAGGCCCAACAAGCACTGATCATACCAGCTGCATTGGATGACGACTATAAGGGTTTAGACTATGGATTTTCCGATCAAGATTTTATCAATGCACTGCAATTAACCTGGGGCGCACATGTCAAATCGGGCCTTGTGCCGTATTTGCAAAACCGTAAAACAAGCGCACTTTCGCAATTGAGTGCTTTTCAGGCCTTGCCAAATCCTTGTACAATTGGTTTAGATGAAAATCCAGCAACGAATGTTAAATTACTTTTGGTGACCGACATTTTGGGTAGAGAAATTGACCCAAACACCAAAAATTGCATTAAAATTTTGAACTTTGAAAATGGAACCCAACAACGTGTTTATGAAATGGATTAACCTCGCCCTTTGTCTTCTTTTAACTTCCTTAGCTTACACGCAAGTATTCAAACATGTAGAACCAGCGAACTGGTGGGTAGGAATGGAGCACCATCAAGTGCAAGTATTGCTGCACGGGCAAGAAATCGCAAAGTATAAAGTGGAGGTGTCAGGCCTTCAAATTTTGGATGAAATCCGCACCGAGAACCCGAACTATATTTTCGTTACGCTAGAGACCAAAGATAAAGTAGCAGGCACGTATCCAATCAGACTCATGGATAAAAAGAAAGTCGTCGCTAGCCATGATTTCAAGCTAGAAGAACGCATTGAAAATAGCAAGTATCGCCAGAGTTTCAATAGTTCAGATGTGATGTATTTGTTAATGCCAGACCGTTTTGCCAATGCCAACGAGGGCTTAGACAAGCATCCTGATACCAAAGAAGCCACTGATCGTTCGAATCCAGGTGGTAGACACGGTGGCGACATCATGGGTATTATACAACGTCTGAGTTACATCAAAGAATTGGGCGCCACTACCATCTGGACTACGCCTATGCTCGAGGACAACGAACCAACTTATTCATATCACGGCTATGCGCAATCCGATTTGTATAAAATTGACCCGCGTTATGGCAATAATACTTGGTACAAGGAAATGGTCTTGGAAGCACATCGTCAGGGTTTGAAGGTCATCAAAGACGAAGTAACCAACCATTGGTCGAGCAAACACTGGATGATCCAAGATCTGCCAACAGCAAGCTGGATCCATCAGTTTGATCAATTTACGCGCTCCAATTACCGCTTGTCTACGCAATTTGACCCACATGCTGCTCAAAGTGATCATTCGGGTTCTGCAGATGGTTGGTTTGACACCACCATGCCTGACATGAACCAACAAAATCCATTGTTGCTCACTTACCTTATTCAAAATACCATTTGGTGGCTCGAATACGCCCAATTGGATGGCTTGCGTGTCGATACCTATCCTTACAACGATAAAGACGCCATTGCACGCTGGACAAAAGCGATTTTGGACGAATATCCTAATTTGAATATTGTCGGTGAAGTTTGGATGCACGATCAAGCGCAGATGTCATATTGGCAAAAAGACAGCCCTATCGGTGCACTTCAAAATTACAACAGTTATTTGCCTTCGGTGATGGATTTTACTTTGCACGATGCCATGATGCAAGCTTGGAAAGAGCAAGACCAAGGTTGGGACAGAGGCATGATTCGTTTTTATGAGAATTTTACGCAAGATTATTTATACGCCAATACACAAAATTTATTGGTTTTTCTTGAAAACCACGACACCCAGCGCTTTAATGAACTCTACCCCGAAATTGCCGACTACAAGTTAGCCCTCACCTTGCTAGCCACCACCCGCGGCATTCCGCAGCTTTATTATGGCACAGAAATCGGCATGAAAGGGAACAAGGATTTAGGCGATGCCGATATCCGCAGAGATTTTCCTGGCGGCTGGGCTGCAGATCAGCACACTGCATTTTGCAGTAATGAAGACGCCAAATGTAGGGCGTATCAAACGGGAAGAACACCCGAAGAAGAAGCATACTTTCAGTTTACCAAATCTTTATTGAATTGGCGAAAAGCCCAAAAGGTCATCCATGAAGGAAAGCTGTTGCAATATGTGCCACAAAACAATGTATATGTGTATTTCCGCTACCTGGAGCCCGTAAAAGAAATGGGGCAACCTGCAGAGGTCATTATGGTGGTGATCAATAATTCAACCAAAGATCAAACACTTTCTTGGTCTCGTTTTGCAGAGGGTTTGCATGGATTTGAAAAAGGAAAAGATGTGCTGAACAACCAAACCTTTGATTTTGAAGTACCTAACGGAAATATTCCGGCAAAAACATCCTACATTATCAAATTAAGTCATTAATTATGTTCAAATATATAAGCTTCCTTCTTGCATTCGTATTTAGCCTGAGCACGCTTGCGCAAAACCCAACAAGACAATATATATCGCATCAGTTTTCTGAATATGGTTGCGAAATTCAAGTGAGTGACGGCAAATACCTTCTAGCCGCCTACAGCGATCAAATCCTTGAAGTAAGTTTTATACCAAAAGGTGATACCACCACATTAGCCGCATCTCATGCGGTAGTTCTTCCCACAAAATCAAAGCCTTTTCTTTACTCCATCGTCTCTGACTCTAAATTGCCTTATGAATTTTTTAATATTGAAAATGGTGATTTTCATATAGAGGTCAGGACGAGCCCTCAATTTGAACTTTTGTTTTATTACAAAGACCAATTACTTACTTCAGAGGCGCGGGGTTATTATTTCAATGAAACACCAAGAATAGAATTCAATATCAAAAAAGAGGAGCAATTAATGGGAGCCGGCGCACGTGCACTTGGCATGAACCGCAGGGGTTACCGTTTGCAGCTCTACAATCGCGCGCACTACGGTTACGAGACCCACTCAGAGCTCATGAATTTTACAATGCCCATTGTCATTTCTGACCAATGTTACGCCATTCATTTTGACAATCCACAAATTGGCTTTTTGGATTTAGATTCAAAGAAAGAGGATAAACTAACTTATGAAGTCATTGGCGGGCCCATGCGCTATCAAATCATTGCGGCCAATGACTGGCACAATCTAAGCGAGAATATGACGCAGTTGTTAGGTCGCCAACCTATGCCAGCTCGCTGGACACTCGGGAATTTTGCTAGTCGCTTTGGTTACCATTCTCAAACAGAAGCTCAAGAAGTAGTAGCAGCATTTAAAAAAGAACAAATTCCGTTGGATGCGATTGTTTTTGACCTCTACTGGTTTGGTAAAGACATTCAAGGAACGCTCGGAAATTTTGAATTTTTTAAAGATTCGTTTCCCAATGCAGAACAAATGATTGCAGATTTTAGAGGTGAGAATGTCAAGACCATTTTGATCACCGAACCGTTCGTATTGACGACCTCTAAAAAGTGGTCCGAAGCTGATCGCTACAAATTGCTCGGCACCGATACTTTGGGCAATTCTTATCGTTACGATTTTTATTTTGGCAACACAGGCTTGATTGACTTATATAAACCAGCAGCAAGAACTTGGTTTTGGGATATCTATAAGAATTTGCATGGTTATGGTGTTGCGGGTTTTTGGGGCGATTTAGGCGAACCAGAAGTGCACCCAGCCAAACTCAAACATGGCGATCAATGGGCCGACGAAGTACACAACATTTATGGCCACGATTGGGCAAGGTTGGTATACGAAGGCTACCGCAAAGATTTTCCGACAGAACGTCCTTTCATCTTGATGCGCGCTGGTTACTCGGGCTCGCAACGCTACGGCATGGTGCCATGGTCCGGTGACGTCAACCGCACATGGGGTGGGCTCAAATCTCAAATGGAAATTTCGCTGCAAATGGGTTTGCAAGGAATGGCCTATATGCATTCTGATTTAGGTGGTTTTGCTGGGGCTAATGACGATCCAGAATTGTATGTACGTTGGTTGCAATATGGCGTTTTTCAACCTGTCTTTAGGCCACATGCCCAACAAGAAGTAGCCAGTGAGGCAGTGTTTAAGGATGCAAAAACCAAAGCACTCGCAAAGGCGGCAATAGAACTCCGTTACCAGTTGTTGCCCTATAACTATAGCTTGGCTTTTGAAAATCATCAAAAAGGAACGCCCTTGATGAGACCTATTTTTATGGAGTTTCCGCAAGCCAAATGGTCTTTTACGGAGAGTGAAACGTATATGTGGGGAAGTGCATTTTTAGTTCATGCCATTACTGATTCTATGAATTTGAGTAAAGAATCAGTTTACAAGACGTCGCTCCCTGTTGGCTCTTCTTGGTTCAATTTTCATTCAGGAAAATTAGTCTATTCTGCAGCATCCAAAAAAGGTCCGCATGAATTCCAAATTGTTGAAACGCCAAAGACGCTTCAGCAGATTCCAGTTTTTGTGAGAGCGGGCGCTTTTATTCCAATGACAACCGTCGTGCAAAGCACTGAACAATACAGAGATACCGCAGTGGTTTTACACGTTTATCTCGACCCTAAGTCCAAAGATACATTGAATGAGTTTGTATGGTATGAAGATGACGGTGCTTCTTTTGATGCAGCGGCAAATGGTTTGTCTAAAAAATTATGGTGTCAAGCATCAACGCAAAATGCAGTTTGCAAGCTTCAGTTTAAAGCTGAAATTGGTGAAAAGGTTTGGGAAAAATATTTTCATTTTTCACTTTTGATCCATGCGCCGAGTGCTCCAAAAGAAGTTTATGTCAACGGGGAAAAGGTCAAATTTGATTTCGATAAGAAATCAAGTACCTTGCGTTTGAGTAAGTCCCCGAAATTGCGAATTGCTCAAAATTCCTGCTTAGTGGAGTTGAAATGGTGAAAAACTTTTCTTTGTGTCAACTTGACATTAACAAAAAATCGAATATATTTGGATGATTAATCTGTTATTAACGCTAAAATAAGAACTATGCAAAAACAAACTACTACAAGTTTTTTTGCCTTCTTGATGTTTTTTGGAATGTCGGTAGTGGCCATAGCCCAGACCGGAATTCGAGGAATCATCACAGACGGAGCTGGTCAGCCACTATTTAATGCCTCGGTATTGGTGGAAGGTCAGGGCAAGGGCGCTGTGTCCAACGACAAAGGCTTTTACGAAATCACAGGCCTCAAGGCTGGAACTTACAATGTCATTTATAAGTTCATGGGTTTCAATCCTCAAACTGATCAGGTAACCGTTGTTGCCAACCAAATGACGACCAATGACTTCCAATTTGCGTCTAGAACGCAAGATGTAGGAGATGTCGTTGTGATTGGTTACGGTACGCAACGCACCAAAGATCTCACGGGCTCTGCTACCATTATCAACGAGAAAAACTTTGTGCAAGGTTCACTTGCTTCGCCAGAGCAACTCGTTATGGGTAAAGTTGCTGGTTTAAAAGTAACTTCCAACGATGGTGCTCCTGGTTCTGGAAGCACGCTTCGCCTCCGAGGTGGAACTTCTATCAATGCCTCTAACGACCCCCTTATTGTTGTCGACGGTGTTCCGCTTGACAACGGAGGTATTGCAGGTGCTGCCAATCCATTGTCATTGATCAACCCAAATGATATCGCTTCATTTGTTGTCTTGAAAGACGCTTCTGCTACCGCTATTTATGGTTCGAGAGCTGCCAACGGTGTCATCCTCATTACAACCAAACGCGGTTCTTCTTCTAACGATGTCAAAGTAGTATTGGACTCCAAAACTTCTGTTTCTACCATCGCAAAATATTTCGATGTACTCAGCGCAGACTCTCTTCGCAATCTTGTTAATGCCAATGGTACTACCGCTCAAAAAGCATTACTTGGCGATTCCAGCACAGATTGGCAAAAACAAGTATTCCGCACCGCAGTAGTTACCGACAACAACGTTTCGATTACTGGTGGTATCAAAAACTTCCCTTACCGTTTATCAATAGGTAACCGTATGGACAACGGAATCCTAAAAAGAGATCAATTTGCACGCACAACTGTAGGCTTAAATATGAATCCGAGCCTGTTAGACAAAACATTGCAAATTGAAGCCAACATGAAATACATTCAAACCGCTTCTTTCTTTGCCAACCGCGGCGCACTTGGCGCAGCATTTTTTGACCCTACGCAACCGGTTTATTCAGGAAACGAAGCTTACGGAGGTTATTTCGAATGGATTGACAACAACAAACCAAATACACTTTCTGCGCGCAACCCACTTGGCTTGATCGAGCAGTCTACAGACCAAAGTAAAGTGAACCGTGCTATTGCAAATGCTAAAATTTCTTATCATTTGCCTTCTTTACCTTCCTTGAAAGCAACCGTTAACGTTGGTGGCGACTACTCAGAAGGTACAGGCTATACCATTACTCCTGCTTCTTCAGCTGCTGGTTTTTACACACAAGGGCGTTATTCAAACTACCGCACGACCAAAACCAACAAACTTTTTGAATCTTACTTGAGCTACAATTCTGGTACCAAGTGGGAGAAACAAACACTAGAAATGGTTGCTGGTTACTCTTACCAAGATTGGGATACCTATAGCCCAAATAATCCAACCTTGAACGAAGCGCAGGATAGCGTTATTGCACCAGAGGCTGCATTTCCTTTCTACACTCGCAACGTGCTCATTTCTTACTACGGACGTGCCATTTATAACTACGCTGGCAAATATGTTGTAAACCTTTCTGTACGTCGCGATGGTTCTTCTCGCTTTAGCCCAGAAACTCGTTGGGGTATATTCCCTGCCGCTTCTGCTGCATGGCTCATTTCAGAAGAAGATTTCTTGAAGAAGAGCACAGTCATCAACATGTTGAAACTCCGCGCTGGTTGGGGTATCACTGGTCAGCAAGACGGTATCGGTGACTACGCCTACATCGGTAACTATTTCCAAGGTGCAACAACAGCACAGTACGCTTTTGGCGGACAGTACTACCAAGTATTGCGTCCAGCAGGTTTTGATGCTGGCCTCAAATGGGAAACCACAACTTCTTACAACATCGGTTTGGATTTCGGCTTTAAAAACGACCGTATCTCTGGAAGCGTGGATGTTTATCAAAAAGACACCCGCGATCTGCTCGCGACTGTTCCTGTTCCTGCCGGAACAAACTTCACCAACGAAATCCTTACCAATGTGGGTGCGATGCAAAACCGCGGTGTTGAGGTATCACTCAGTACAGGTTTGATCGCTAAAAAAGACATGCGCCTAGACTGGACAATCAATGGTACTTACAACGTGAACACCGTAGTTAAATTATCACAAGTAGTCGATACGACTTCACCTGGTGTTTTGATTGGTGGTATTGGTGGCGGTATTGGAAACACCATCCAAGCGCATCAAGTTGGCTACCCAACTTACACATTCTTCGTATTGGAGCAACAATACGATTCACAAGGTCGTGTCATTGAAGTTGGTTCTTTAGCTGAAATCGACATGAACGGCGATGGTCAAGTGACCGCCGCAGACAAATGGAAAGACACCAACGCATTTGTTGATAGAAACGGCGATGGCATCATTAACGTGAAAGACCGCTACTACGCTGGTCAGGCCGCACCAAAAATGTTCTTCGGAACAGCGCTTAATTTCCAGTATAAAAAATGGTACGCTGGCCTCTCTGCCCGTGCTGAATTAGGTGCTACCATTTACAACAACATCCACTCAAACAGTGCAGTGTTCCAAACCATCGACGGAACTAAAAAATACCTCAATAACATCAGCTCTTTGTACTACCAAGACGAAGTACAGCGCGTTACAGCAAGCCAGTTAATGAGTGATCACTACCTTGAGCAAGCTAATTTCTTGCGCTTAGACTTCATCAACGTTGGCTACAACTTTGGCAAACTCGGTTTTGCAAAAGAAAAGGTGGGCCTCAATGCAAGTTTTGTTGTGCAAAATGCGCTTGTTCTCACCAAATATTCTGGTCAAGACCCAGAAATTGGTGGTGGCATCGACAACAATTTCTACCCACGTCCACGCGTGTATTCAGTTAACTTAACATTTGATTTCTAATTTTTGAACCATGAAAAGATTAGTAGCTTATACCTTTATTGCCAGCGCACTTTTATTGGGTGCTTGTGGCAAAAACTTAAATCAATCGCCTAAATATGGTCTCAACGCTGAGGCGGTATATAGCGATGCTGACAACTACATCAAAGTACTCGCTAAATTGTACTCCGGTATGTCCATGACGGGTAATCAAGGCCCCGCAGGCCAAGCTGATATCGCCGGAATTGACGAGGGCTTCTCAGCGTACGTTCGCGTATTGTGGAACATGCAAGAGTTGCCTACCGACGAAGCCATTTGCGGCTGGAATGACCCAGGAATTCCAGATTTGAACAAAACAGAATGGAACGCCGACAACGTGTGGGTAAAAGGAATGTATTACCGCATTTTTTACCAAATCACACTTTGCAACGAGTTCATTTGGCAAGCACGCGATGAAAAACTCAACGAGCGCGGCTTTACAGCTGCTCAGGTGGCCAACATCGTCACAATGCGCAACGAAGCACGTTTCTTACGTGCCTTGGCTTACTACCATGCCATGGATTTATTCGGTAATGTTCCGTTTGTAACAGAAGAAGACCGCGTAGGTGCTTTCACGCCAGAGCAAATCATGCGTGCAGATTTATTCGCATACATCGAGTCTGAAATCAAAGCCATTGAAGATGAGCTCACACCGGCAACTACTGTTGCCTATGGTCGTGCATCTCGCAGTGCTGCACACGCACTCATGGCCAAAATGTACCTCAATGCTGAAGTATATACAGGTACTGCTCGTTACAATGAATGTGCTACTTACTGTGAAAAAGTAATCAATTCCAATAACTTTCAGCTTGACGACGTCTACCAAGATGTCTTTTTAGCCGATAACAACACATCACCTGAAATCATCTTCCCAATCGTTTACGATGGTTTGTACTCACAAACTTGGGGTGGTACCACCTTCATGATTTGCTCTGCTTTGGGCGGTTCAATGGTGGCTGCTGATTACGGTGTAAATGGTAAATGGGCGGGCAACCGCGCCAAACCACAACTCGTTCAGAAATTCGTAGATTCTACCGAAGATTCTCGCTGGATGTTCTACACCACTGGGCAGCAAATCGATATCACTTCAATGAGCACCTTTACACAAGGGTATGCGAATCCAAAGTACAAAAACAAAACCAAAGACGGTCTCAATGGCTCTAACAACGCAACATCTGCGCATGTCGATGTCGATTTCCCGATGTTCCGTTTAGCTGATGTTTTCTTGATGTATGCCGAGGCTAAATTCCGCACAGGTGATGAAGCTACTGCACTTACTTACATGAATAAAATTCGCGAGCGAGCTTACGGAGACGCAAGTCACAACTACAGCTCTTTAGTACTCAATGATTTCATTGACGAACGCGCCCGCGAACTCAACTGGGAGTGCACGCGTCGTACCGACCTCATTCGCTTTGGCCTCTTTACTGGATCTGACTATCCATGGCCATTTAAAGGTGGTGTTGATGTTGGCGGAGACGTTGACGTGAAATACAATCTTTACCCAATTCCAACTTCGGATATCGTACTCAACCCGAACTTGCAACAAAATCCGGGCTACTAACATTTAAAATGTTGATTGATGGAAAGGGGGGAGTTTTCGGACTCTCCCTTTTTTATTGGAGCTACCTCAACCTAAAATAAGTTGACCCGATTTATTTTAAAGTGTATTGATAAGATGCCCGAACCAAAGGTTGTATTCCACTGGCTCTTGATCTCAAGCCAACTTGCAATTTCAAGGCGTGTTGCTTGGGTAGTTCTATTGCAGCACCAATAAAATAGCGCCATTGTACGGTTGCTCCGCTAATGAGTACTTCCGTAGGGGTGTAAACTACATTGGCATTCCATCGGTAAAAGTGTTCGGCACTGAGGAAGGGGGTAAGTGGAAAATTTTTGATGTCGTAACTAAGACTGAGTTTATTGCGCCAAATGCTGCTAGTGGCTTTACCTGTTTGTGTGGCCCATTGTTGCGTAGAGCTCCAGGAGAGATCAAGTCTTTTTGGCCCTATATCAAGAGCATCGAGTATGGAGCAATTAAAACCAAGCTGATAGCGGTTTGAAAACAAGTTACTTGCAAGTTGCAATTGATCACCTTTCTCATTGAGGACCAAGCGATAGGCACCTTCTAATTTAAAGCCGTCAAAAAGAGCAGCGGAATGACTCAAGTCCAAGTAAAGTCGGTCAAAACCTTTACCTGTGTTTTGACGATAGCCGAGTTCTAAAGAAGAACGCAGTGCTTTATTCCATTTTTTAGAAATACCTGCATCAAGCCAAAGTCCGGTTTGGGCTGTGAGTGCTTGACTGTACAAAAGGACGGGGAGTAATATCTTTTTCATTAGTGAAAGACATGGAGAGTGCCTAGGTCAGAAATGGTACCCTTACTTGTGATTTCTATGGTTTGCGCTATTTCTATGTGCTGGCCATCTATCGGCGGATTTTCACTGACCACATAAACTTTGTAGGTGCCCACCTGTAAATTGGTAAATTGGAATTCACCGTAAGTATTCGTTTTGACGTTTTCACTGGCATAGGTGTTTTCTCCATAACAGATATACACATTTTTTTCTGCCATATTTTGGATACTTGGGCTTATATAATCGGCACTGCCCTGATTGGCAACGTCCAGTGCAAAATTGGTGGTGCCGTTGTCCGGATCTGGTATCGCTTGGTGACTTTTGTAGGACAGCGTTAAAATATCTTGGTCTAGCGCCATGGTGAAATTCAAAACACCCAAGCCAGCAATTTTGTTTTTGACGGCCTGTGCAATTGTGGTATTGGCATCGCTGTAATTAAAGACAACCTCTAGGCCAATTCTACCTTGAATATTTGGGTTTGCAGCTGAAACCCAAGTCGGGTTTTTGAAATAAATGTAATAGTTGTTGCCATCTTTTACTTCATTGAGCAGAAAGTAATCTCCGTGCTCAATTTGTGAGCCTGAAGTGAATGTAATTTGCTGAACTTCGTTTTCTCCGGCAATGAAATCTTGCCCTGTTACCTTTCCTTTAATAGCGGAGGTGCCTCCCTGACCTGGATATTTTTTGACGCAAGAAAAGGTTGTGATGAATAACACGATTAAAAGAAGTAGTACGCCTTTATTGTTTAATGATTTTCTCATAAATTCCTTTAGTTGGTTCTGAAATGAAATAAATTCCTGAATTCAGGTGTTCGAGATCTATGGTCAATGATTTGGAATCATAGATCTGTTGTTTGATAATCTTTGCAGATAAATCAAGGATGACGAGTTGTCCGGAGCCTTCTAGACCTGTAATTTGTATTGCTCCGGAATTTGGATTCGGAAAAATTTGAATGGAAGTTTGGCTGGTTTCTTGGAGTCCGACGTTGCAAGTCCCAAACATATTGGCATCCATCCAGGCGGTTCTATTCTGGACCCATGTTTTGAGGTAATTGACCTCTGCTTGGTAACTTTGCCCGATAAAATTATTGGGCCAAACATAGTTGCCTAGAATAGGCCATTTTTGGAAATGACGGGCTGCGGGTACGCTGAGCATAGCGGCAACTGAATCGATGTAGGTTGTTAAGGCGGTATCACTCAGGGTACTTTGGCGCAAGGTGGTCCAGCGACACTTTACTTCATTGGCAAAAAGCGGGTCTTGCAGCATGCGGTTCCACCAGAATGGATTTTGTAAAGCACCACTCCCTCCGCAAATACTATTGAAGTTGATTTCCCAACCTGTAGTGTTACCGCCTTCGCAATAATTGGAGTTTCCCCAAGCGATGTTGAAATCCCAAAGTGGCCCCGCCACCAATTTACCGCCTTCGCTGAAGCGTTGCTTGTGCAAATAGGTGGAGATGCGGTAACCATCGACGTTTTTGGAGAGCTCGTTGATCAAAAAGAAGTCAATAAATGAACCGACATCGATATAAGGTTTATAGCCCGTAACGGGATCAGTAAAGTTGCTGCTCTTGAGCGCTACTTCCCAGTCGGTGATGTAGTCTTGGATATAAGCTTTTTGTAGCGGATGAATGGTGTCAATGGCTGGGTCGTGGAGTTGAAAGCGAATGGGACCTGTTCCGGGCGCTTGGCATGTGTAAGGGGAAGTCCAGGCGATGACGCCGCCAGCAGTTGTTTTGTCGACTTTAACAATGTAACCGCCGGTAATGTGGTTGTCTAGGGTGTCCGTGTAGTTGAGTTCATCAATATTGACTCTGCCAGGGTTCGTCTTGATGCGCTCCATCAGAACATATACACCGATATAATTACCATTTAGAACTACCTCGCAAAACTGCGTTCGCGGTGCCCAACGGCCAAGCTCATTGCCTAATTTGTAGGTGAGCACGTTGCGCATAAGCGCTTTGTCAGTGTAGGGAGCGTATAAAATCCAGTCGTTATCTGAAGGCCAATCAAAAAGCGAAACATTGTAATTAACGGAGTCTGGCCCTCGGGTTTCTATACCATAAGAGGCCTGCGGAAAACCACCCGAAGACGACCCCCGCTTTTCGATCGCAATTTGCCCATCGAATTCATTGAAGGGGTCATTTAACTGATTGACTTGCCCGGGCCCATTGTAGATAATGCCCATGAGGGCATCGATCTTGGGTTCGTCTTGAATGGCTAAACCATCGGTATCAATGACTACAATTGGAAGAGTGGAGCTTGTTAGGTTTACTTGTGCTTGGGTATCAAAACACAAAACCAATATTAACCACAAAACAAAACACTTCTTCATACTTGCAAGTTACGTGAATTCTTGCCAAGATGCCTAAGAAATATACTGAAGCAGAGTAAAATCCAAGAAATAGAAATACCCGCCAACCAATCACCGTAGGTGGTGTAGAAGGTTTGGTCGCTGCGCAGTTGGATGCTTTGTGAAAATGCCGTTTTGACCCAATAAGGTGTTTTTTTGATGATCTTCCCGCTCGGATCTATACTGCCACTTGTCCCTGTATTGGCGCTGCGCAAAACCCAGCGGCGGTTTTCGATGGCGCGCAAGCGTGCAAATGAAAAGTGTTGTTTGTAGCCTGGAGTGTTGCCCCACCAGCCATCGTTGGTCAGTATGCAAAGTGCTTGGGCACCTTTTTGTACTTGTCTGCGCACAAAATCTCCGTAAATAGACTCATAGCAGATGATCGGTGCCAAAGTAACGGTTTGCGCTTCTTTGTTTGTTTGATTTTTGTCCACGTCGGGTTGGATAGCCATTACTTTAGGCTCCTTTTCTACACCCAAAGTGCCAGATGAACCCCCGTTTTCAATGGCAATGGCAGAAAGAAACGGGAGGTAAGCAGAAAATGGCACCAGTTCTACGCCCGGCACCAATTTGGATTTGTGCACATATTGTGTCGGGGCTGTTTTGGTAAGCAACACAGATGAATTGTAGCTTTCATACCATTCGCTTGAATTCGGAATAGGGGTGCTAGCTACGGATAGTTTTTGCTCAAAAATACGTACGGTGCTCGCTCCAATGAGCAAGTTGGCATGCGGCCATTTTTGGACCTGAGCGGCAAGGCTTTGACCAAAGGCGAAGGTATGAAGTCTTTCTTCTTGAAAGGATAGAGGCAGCGCTGTTTCTGGCGCCAAGACAAGATCGGTCTGGGCCGTAACGTGCCGATTAGCTAGTGCTACAATGGAATCAGCAAAGCCTTCGTTGGTGGCTGATATCGTAAATTTCTCTTTGTACGGGTCAATATTCGGCTGAACAATTACTACATGGAGTTGCTTGGGTTGTAATGAGGGGATGGCAAATACTTGCAGCAGTTGACTGATCACAATTGGCACGAGCAAAACGCCTAGAATGGTAAAAATATATTGGTTTCTTTTGGCTACTTCTCTGTATACCTGATATAAGCGAAACACTAAAATATTGACCAAGAGGATCCAGGCGCTTCCGCCAAGTGTGCCCGTCCATTCGTACCACTGTACCCAGCCGGTGCGCACTGAAAAATAGTTGCCCATGGTGAGCCATGGCCAGGAGAGATCCCAACGGTGGTGGCCGAATTCAAAAAGAAGCCATATGGGGATGAGCATGAAAAAGGAGTAGCGCGTATGTATTTTGCGGTCAATGAAACTCCAGAGTCCGAAGACGAGCGTCATGAGTAGGGTGTTAATGGTAAATGCAAAAATGGCGCCACTGACCGATGCATTGGCCACCCACCAAGTGGTTCCGAGATTCCACAATAGAAAAGAGAGGTAGACCCAAAGTCCTAGTTTCCATGGCTTTTTAGAACTGGCTAAAAATTGCTGGCGCAATATGAAAAGAGGAACTAAGCCTACAAATACAAAAGGCGTAAAACTACCTGTATAAGGAAAACTTAAAATGAGTAGGGTACTGGATAGGAGTACGAGTAAAAAATTTTTCATTCGAGGAATCGTCAGTTCAAAATTAAGGAATTAACTGAGAAGCGCACTTTCTTTTCATCTGATAAAATTCGATCTTGAATATGCTTGGTGAAGCAAGATTTTCGAAAATGAAGGGCATAAAAAAAGCTCCCGGAGAGGAGCTTTTCAAATTGAATTCGTTGAATTATGCTTCAGTTGTTTCAAATGGAACAACAGATACAAATGAACGATTGTCTTTCTTTTTACGGAATTCGACAAGACCATCTGTAAGCGCAAACAAGGTGTGGTCTTTGCCAATACCTACGTTGTTGCCTGGATGATGCTGTGTGCCACGTTGGCGAACGATGATGTTACCTGAGATGGCAGCTTGACCACCAAAGATTTTAACACCTAAGCGCTTGCTATGTGATTCGCGACCGTTTTTCGAACTACCGACTCCTTTCTTGTGTGCCATGGTTTCTTTTATTTAGTTCCTGTAAAAGGAAGTTATGCTTTGATACTTTTGATAGTGATTGCAGTAAACTGCTGACGGTGACCGTTTTTAACACGGTAACCTTTACGGCGTTTTTTCTTGAAAATGATGACTTTGTCACCTTTAACGTGGTCAAGAACTTCTGCGGTGATTTTAGCACCTTCTATAGCTGGGGCGCCAAGGGTTACTTTGCCAGCGTCTTCGATCAATAAAACACGGTCAAATTCTACTTTCTGACCTGCTTCGGCATCTAGACGGTGTACAAAAACCTTTTGGTCTTTTTGCACTTTAAATTGCTGCCCTGCTATCTCTACAATTGCGTACATATAGCTTTATTTAATTGTTAAATAATCCAAAATTGGAGTGCAAATATAGTGTTTTCTGCGTGTCCTCCAAAGATTTACTCGGCTTTTCTTACGGTTTTTGCTATTATTTGTTGCTTTTTCTGCCTTTTAAATTGACTAAAAGCACGCCGGTAATGATCACAAGCATAGCGAGCAGCTGCTGCCAAACAAAGCTTTCGCCATTATATATGCCAATGGCAACAGCAATAATTGGGATAAAATAGGTCACCGTGCTCGCTGCCAAGGCCGTGGTTTGGGCAATGATCCGATTGAAAAGAATGACGGCAAATGCGGTGCCGATCAGGCCGAGTATCAAGACATAGGAAAAGCTCTCTAGGGCATTGTTGTTTTGGTCAAAAACGCGCGGGGTATCGAAAAAGAAAAAACAAAATGCAGCGGGTAAGAAGGCCATGCTGAAGCCCCCCGTGGCAATTTGTATGGGGTTATATTGAGCGAGTTTGTGCTTGATGGTGTTTAAACTGAATCCGTATAATAACGTGGCGAGTAGGATGGCCATTGCCGGAGCGAGTTGAAAATTACCATTTACCGGACTGCTCAGCATGATCAGCCAAGAAATACCGCTAAAACCAATCAGTGTACCGATGATTTGTTGTGAATTGATTTTTGTTTGAAACAAGAGCACGCCAACAATAATGGTGAAAATAGGAGTGAAGCTATTCATGATGCCTGCGATGCCGGAATCTAGTGTTTGTTCGGCGTAGGTAAATAGAAATGCGGGAATGAGGTTTCCGCCCAAACCTACAATTGCAAAGAAAAACAAGTCGCTCTTGCGCGCTAGTCGGCCAAGTAATTTGGGGAGAAGAGGTAAGAAAACCACGCTGGCTATAAAAATGCGAATACTCGCAACTTGTGCCGCGCTAAAAACAACATCGCCATCGGTTGTAAACATGCCGCGCTTCATCAGGATAAAAGAACTGCCCCAAATGCAGGCGAGTAAGGGAATGAGCAGGTAGCCGAGTTGTTTCTTTTGCATGTGCAAATTTAGTTGAAAAGTAGCCGTGTATCACCTGTTCAAAATCGGATATTAACAAATTGTTGAAAAAGTTCCCACTTATTCCCACTTATGTGGCTTAATAGCCTGTAAAACAAGATTATTAGCCTATTAATAATTGTTAATATGTAACCTTTATTCGCTCTGTACGTTAGAAGTTATCAACAATACAAAACAGCTGTGGTAAAAAGTGGTAGGAATCTACTAATTTTACCCATTATTAACGCTATGTCAGGACTAGTAGGTGAATTTGAGGTCAAAATGGATGAGAAGGGGCGCTTCCTCTTTCCATCTGGTTTGCGCAAGCAATTGCCTGCTGTTTCCCAGCGCGATTTCATGCTCAACAAGGGTTTTGAAGATTGCCTGACACTCTTCCCACTACCAGAGTGGGAGCGCATCAGTCAGAAGCTTTCTAAAATGAACTTGTTCAAGCCAAAAAACCGAATGTTTTACAGGTTGTTTCATCAGGGTGCCAAGCAGGTAGCCCTAGACAACGCTGGACGCATTTTGGTGCCTTCCGCTCTAATGGAGCGCGTAGGATTGGTTGCTGAGCTGATGCTGATTGCCTACAACGATCGCATTGAAATCTGGGATAAGTCTAAGTACTTCGAAATGATCGAAGGCAACATGGCAGATTTCGCTGATTTAGCGGATGAAGTAATGGGTGATTTAGACAATGAAGATTAATACTGACTACCACATCCCCGTCATGTTACAACCTTGTTTGGATGGTCTCGACCTCCAGGCGAACGGTACTTATGTAGATGTCACCTTTGGCGGAGGCGGTCATGCTCGTGCAATTTTCGAGCAATTGGGCCCAAACGGACAGCTCGTTGTTTTTGATCAAGATCCAGATGCCCGCAACAATGCTTGGGAAGCCCCAAATTTTCATTTTGTACCGGCCAACTTTGCTTTTTTAAGAAACTATTTGCGCGCCCTTGGCCTATCAAAGGTCGATGGCATTATTGCCGACTTAGGCGTGTCTTCACATCAATTTGATACTGCGCAACGCGGATTTTCTATTCGCGAAGATGCACCCTTAGACATGCGCATGAACCGCAACGGTGGGCAGTCTGCAGCAGCCCTTATTGCAACTGCCGACGAACAAAAATTAGCATCCATATTATACGAGTATGGTGAATTGCGCAATTCAAGAGCTTTGGCTGCTGCTTTAGTACGCCAGCGCGACAACGCTGCCATTCTCACCACTTTTGATTTGATCAAAGCCCTCGAGCGTTTTGCACCTAAGTTTAAAGACCACAAGTTTTACGCGCAGGTTTTTCAGGCTTTTCGCATCGAGGTCAATCAAGAAATGCAAGTGCTCAAAGATTTTTTAGAGCAAGCTGCGCAGGTCCTGAAGCCCGATGGCCGTTTGGTAGTCATGTCTTATCATTCCTTAGAAGACCGTTTGGTCAAGAACTTTATGAAAAGAGGCAGTTTTTCGGGTGAAATCGAAAAAGACTTTTTTGGCAATGTACAGAAGCCAATGACCGAAGTCAATCGCCATCCAATCGTTGCCGATGCCCAAGAATGTGAGCGCAATTCAAGAGCGCGCAGTGCCAAACTCCGAATCGCAAAGAAAAATGGCTAAGTCGCAGGCAACTCCACCCAAGAACCGAAAGGGAAGCAAGACCAATGCTTTTGCCCAAATTCTCAATGGAGAGTTTTTGACCAAGTCTTTTGTGCTCGACAACCTCAATTATATCTTTTTCATCATGCTTTTGTTGTTGGTGCTTATCTCTAAGGGCTATTACGGCAAGCAACTCACCAAAGACACCGATGCTGCCCAGCGCAACCTCGATCAACACTCCGCAGAATTCATCGAAGCGAAGGCTCGCTTAGAGCTCGTGACGCGTCGTTTCAAAATGGCAGAACGCTTGGAGAGCCGTGAGCTCAAGGAAACCAAGAATGCCACCAAAGTGATCCGCATAAAAGAGAAAATCAATGAGTAAGGATAGAAAACACCTCTATTACCGCGCTTACCTGGTTTATTTCGGGTTTGTGGCCATCATGATTTTAGTTCTGTATTCCACACTCGATTTACAATTCAATGGGCCTGGTGTGGCCTACGCTACCCAAAAAGGAGAGTTGCCAACTCGTGTGGCAGACCGCATTCCGCGCATGGGTCAAATCTTAGATCACAATGAGATACCGCTCGTTACGAGTGTAACCTTCTACGATATCTACATGGACCCAACTGTGGTCGATGACGAAATATTTGATGCGCAAATCAGCGGGCTTTGTGAAGGGTTAAATCGCCTGTATCCAGAGAAGTCTGCCCGCGCATACGAACAACAAATCCGCAAGGCAAGAGCTAATGGGGTACGTTATTTATTGATCCGCAGAAAGGTGACAAACGCTGCGCGCAAGAAACTCCGCAAGCTCCCCATCTTTGAACTTGGTCAAATGAAGGGTGGTATCATCGACAACATCGAGGTGATTATGCGCAAAAAGCCTTTTGGCAACTTACTCAACCGCACACTTGGTTATTACAAAATTCAAAACGCGCACGATACACTGCGCGTCGGCATCGAAGGTGCCTACTACGACTACCTTAAGGGCGAACAAGGAAAGGAGATCGAACAACGCATATCTTCGGGCTGGAAGCGCACCGGTAAAATCATCAAAGACGCTGTAGAGGGTGCCGATGTAATCACGACAATCGATAAAGAAATTCAGGAAGTTGCGCACTCCGAGCTCGAAAAACAAATGATTTACATGGATGCTGAGCACGGCAGCGTCATTCTCATGGAGGTAAAGACTGGATATGTAAGGGCTATTGCCAATCTCACAAAGGTCAGCAAAGGAAAATACACCGAGAGCTTCAATTATGCGATTGGGCATTTAGAAGTGCCTGGCTCGACCTTCAAACTCGCCTCAATTATGGCAGGTTTGGAAGACGAACGTTTCAAAATTACCGACAAAGTCAATGCAACTGGGCGCTATACTGTAGGCGGCGATGGCATGTCTGATTCCAATCACGGCATGGGCTATGGCGTCATTACCATTCAGCAGGCTTTTGAGAAATCCTCGAATGTCATTTTGCAATTGATCAACCGCTCGTATCGCAACGATCCAGAAATGTTTATCAAGCGCTTGGAGCAATTTGGGCTCACCGAAAAGTTAGGTATAGACCTTGAAGGGGAGCCGCGTCCGAAGGTGACCAAACCGGGCGATGCAAATTGGTCAGCGCTGTCTTTGCCTTGGCAGTCTGTAGGTTACGAAGTGATGCAGACGCCACTTCAAACTTTGGCATTCTATAATGCGGTGGCAAATAATGGTCAGTTGGTGCGTCCATTGTTTGTCGAGAAAATCAAAAGACATGGTCAGGTCATCAAAAGCTTCAAGCCTATCGTACTCAACCCTGAGATTTGTTCTACCCATACGCTTAAAATTTTGCAAAAATGTTTGGAGGGCGTCATGATCCGCGGTACCGGTAAGCAGCTCAAGAGTTCTTTGTTTAGCATTGCTGGAAAAACAGGAACAGCTCAATTGAGGGGGGAAAGTGGTTATCGAGAGCAAAAAATCAAGGCATACCAGGCTTCTTTTGTAGGTTATTTCCCTGCCAAAAAGCCCATTTATTCTTGTATTGTCGTGATAGCGCGTCCGGTGGTAGCCTATTATGGAGCAGCTGTTTCGGGAACCGTTTTTGCCGAGATCGCCAATAAAATTTATGCGTCGTCACTGCAGTATCACCGCGCAGTCAACGATCCGCGCAATCCGTTGGCGACTGATGTACCTCAACTTAAAAGTGGTAACAGCAAAGATGTGACCTATTTGCTCAAGCAGCTCAATGTACGCTATCAACTCAACTCTTCGAGCGAATGGGTGCAAGCCGACACCTCCGATCAGCGTTTGCAAGTACAGCGCAAAACAATCTTGGCTCAAAAGGTGCCAAATGTAAGTGGAATGAGCGCTAAAGACGCCGTTTATTTATTAGAATCTCGTGGGCTTATTGTTCGCCTTGTAGGCCGTGGCCAGGTTTACAGCCAGTCTATTGCCCCCGGTCAGTCATTTGTGAAGGGCCAGTTGATTCAAATCAAATTACATTAAAAACATGAGTCAGTTCAAGCAGTTATTTTCGGATCTTCCCTACACACTTCTTCAAGGTGCGATGCAGGAATTGCCCACTGCACTTGTATTTGATTCGCGCAAAGCAGCGCCGGGCGTATTGTTTTGTTGTATGGTCGGTACCCAAACCGACGGACACCAATTTGCGTCAAAGGCCTACGAGCAAGGTTGCCGCATGTTTTTGGTACAACACCAAATTGAACTTCCTGCAGATGCCACAGTTGTTCTGGTAGAAAATACCAATACAGCATTGGCACATCTAGCTTGTGCTTTTTACGGGCATCCGTCCAAAGAACTTACATTGGTGGGCGTAACCGGTACCAACGGCAAAACGACTACCGCCACCTTATTACACGACCTTTTTAGTCAATTGGGTTTTTATTGTGGGCTGCTGTCTACAGTGGTCAACAAAATTGGCACGCAAGCCATTGCTGCTACCCACACTACACCAGATCCTGTAGCGCTCAACTCTTTGCTGCGCGACATGGTTACAGCTGGTTGTCAGTATTGCTTCATGGAAGTGAGCTCTCATGCAATAGACCAAGGTAGAATTGGCGGTTTACATTTTGCAGCGGCAGGCTTCACCAATATTACCCATGACCACCTAGACTACCATCACACGTTTGCAGAATACTTGCGCGTCAAAAAGGCATTTTTTGATGCTTTGCCTGCTCAGGCTATAGCTTTGGTTAATTCCGATGACCGCAATGGCTTGGTGATGCTGCAAAATACACGCGCCAAGCGCCAAACTTACGCCCTTAAAACGCCTGCCGATTTCAAAGGGAAAATCATCGAGAATAGCCTGGGCGGTCTGGTATTACAGCTCAACGGCCAAGAGGTGCATACCCGTCTGGTCGGCGCTTTCAACGCCTCCAATTTGCTTTTGGTTTACGGTTTAGCCGTAGGCTTGGGGCAAGAGCCGTTCGAAGTATTGCGTGTACTCAGCCAACTCACACATGTTGCCGGCCGCTTTGAGCACCTGCGCAGCCCCAAAGGCATAACGGCTATTGTCGACTACGCCCATACGCCCGATGCCCTTGAGAACGTTTTGGCAACAATTGCAGCATTTCAGCAAAATAACAAAGTGATTACCGTAGTGGGTTGTGGTGGCGATCGCGACAAAGCCAAGCGCCCTCAAATG
>JACCDN011229970.1_pt1 | contig 42509 bp, 36 predicted proteins | sample 7441691 | NCBI WGS metagenome assembly JACCDN01 (sample SAMN15323439, study PRJNA562643) | freshwater metagenome | isolation source: river surface water | place: USA:Blue River Watershed | collected 2017-08-16 | reverse complement strand
CTGCGTATTCAATTTGCATGCCCCACTGGCTGCCGTCACCCAACAGCTCTTTGAACCTTGGTGTGTCTTGCGGCGTTGAAATCACCAGCACCTCACGGATGCCGCTCAACATCAGCGTGGTCAGGGGGTAATAAATCATGGGCTTGTCATACACCGGCATCAGCTGCTTGCTGACCGCTTGTGTCACGGGGTACAAACGTGTGCCCGAACCGCCCGCCAAAATAATGCCCTTACGTTGTTTCGTTTGCATAGTGTGTGTGGCTTGTGTCATAAAAACTTTTCAGTGAATCAATTCATCCAGAATGGCGTCTACGCCTTGTTGCCAACTGGTCAGCGATAAGCCAAAGGTGCGTTGTATTTTTTTAGTGTTCAGGCGTGAGTTCAAAGGCCTGGGGGCTGGCAGGGGGTACTCTGCGGTGCTGATGGGGTGCACATCTTTCACGCCCGCTTTCAGTTTTGCGCCGCGCGCCAGTGCGCCAGCCACCACATGTTGGGCATAAGCGTGCCATGTGGTTTCGCCAGTTGGGGCTAAGTGATACACACCCCAACGCGCATCTTCCGCATTCGCACCCTGCATGGCGCGCAAAAGCGCCAGTGTTGTTTCTGCCAACAATTGTGTAGAGGTTGGCACCCCCACTTGGTCAGCCACCACGCGCAAACTGTCACGCTCATTGGCCAAGCGCAACATGGTTTTTAAAAAGTTACCGCCGTGCGAGCCCACCACCCAACTGGTGCGCAGCACCAGATGTTTTTGGCATGTCTTGGCAATGGCTTGTTCACCCAGATATTTGGTTTGCCCGTACACCGACATCGGCGCCACTGCATCGCCCTCAGCCCAAGGTCGTGTGCCTGAGCCATCAAACACATAGTCAGTCGAGTAATGCACCAAGCATGCCCCCACAGACTGGGCAAACTCAGCCAACACACCCACCGAACGGGCATTCACCGCCATGGCTTGTGATGTGTCGGTTTCGGCTTTGTCCACTGCGGTGTAGGCTGCTGCATTCACAACCACATCGGGCACAAAAAGCGCTGAGGCGGTTTGCAAGGCGTCGCGCAATTTCACAGGGTCTGACAAATCGGCTTGCGCACGGGTGAGTGCTTTCACAGGGCCCAAAGCCAACAGCTCGGTGCTGAGATGGTGGCCCAACTGGCCGTTGGCGCCTAGCAAAAGAATGTTCATCTTTGAAATGCTTATCGACAAAAAGGCTCAGGCCTTTTCGCCATACTGTTTGCCCAACCATTGGCGATACGCACCGCTGGTCACCCCCTCCACCCATTCTTGGTTGGCCAAATACCATTCCACTGTTTTGCGTATGCCGGTCTCGAAGGTTTCTTGTGGTTTCCAGCCCAATTCGCGTTCAATTTTGCGAGCGTCAATCGCATAGCGGCGGTCATGACCAGGGCGGTCCTTCACATAGGTGATTTGCTCGGCGTATTTTTTTCCATCGGCACGGGGTTTGAGTTCATCCAACACCGCGCACAAGGTGTTGACCACCTCAAGGTTGGGCTTTTCGTTCCAGCCGCCTATGTTGTAGGTCTCGCCAACCTTGCCAGCTTCTAATACCCGTGCAATGGCACGGCAGTGGTCTTGCACATACGACCAGTCGCGCACTTGTTGGCCGTCGCCATAAATGGGCAAGGGCTTGCCTGCCAAAGCGTTGAGCAGCACCAAGGGTATGAGCTTTTCAGGAAAGTGGTAAGGCCCATAGTTGTTGCTGCAATTGGTGGTCAGCACCGGCAAGCCATAGGTGTGGTGCCACGCGCGCACCAAGTGGTCGCTGGCCGCTTTGCTGGCCGAATAGGGGCTGTTGGGCTCGTAGTTTTTGGTTTCGGCAAACGGTGGGTCGGTGGGCGACAGCGTACCATACACCTCGTCGGTCGACACATGCAAAAACCTGAAAGCCTGTTTTTGAGCCTCGGGCAAGTTTTGCCAATAAGCACGCACACATTCGAGCAAGTTGAAAGTGCCCATCACATTGGTTTGAATGAAGTCACCTGGCCCGTGTATAGACCGGTCCACATGGCTTTCAGCCGCAAAGTTGAGCACGGCACGGGGTTGGTGCTTGGCTAGCAGTTCAGTCACCAACTTCACGTCACCAATGTCGCCTTGCACAAACACATGGCGCGGGTCGTTTTTGAAGGCTTCTAAATTGGCTAGGTTGCCGGCGTAGGTCAGTTTGTCTAAGTTGACCACTGCCTCGTCAGACTTTTCTAACCAAGTGTGCACAAAATTACTGCCTATGAAGCCGGCGCAGCCGGTAACGAGAATGGTCATGCCTCTATTCCTGATACGAGCTTTGGCGGGCACCAAAGGCTTAAACTAATGCGTCATTCTATGTGACAGGGCTCATCCCATGACCAATATCAAGGCCTACCTATCTAAGCTGAACAAGCGACGCAAAAACGCATCCCCTTTTGTGACGAGGCGCCGCTACGAAGAGGTTTTGACCAAATACAACACCCTCAAAAACGGTATCACCGCCGTTGCCAACCCATTAACCACTGCGCCTGAGTTTTCCTGGGTCAAGCCCTACACACCTAAATCCAAAGAGTTGTGCCTGTTTGTTACTTATTCAAAAACACCAGCCATCAAATCTTATGTCGCCTGGCATGCCCAAGCCTTCGCTCAACAAGGGGTGGATGTTGTCTTGATCATCAACACAGACCGGCCAGATCTGGCGCTTGAAAACTTGCCTGATGCAGCCAATCTTTCAGGTTTGTGCATCAGAGAAAACAAAGGGTTTGACTTTGGCGCCTGGTCTCAAATGATGGCTTGCATCGATACAACGCAGTTCGACAGAATCTATTGGGTCAACGACAGTTTGTTTGGCCCACTCAGCATTGAATCGTTTGATCAGATGATCCAATCGGTCAGATCCTCTAGCGCCGACCTAGTGGGTCTCACCGAAAACGGAACAGATGAGCGGCATCTACAAAGCTTCTTTTTGTCGTTCAACGCCAATCTGCTTCACGACGCAAGATTTTTAAACTACGCACAAAACCTTTGGCAACTGCCCACCAAATCGTTTGTCATTGAGTTTTATGAAATGCGGCTGACCCGCTTGGTTCAAGGCCTTGGATTTACCACGCAAGCTCTTTTTTCACTGGAGGGCCAACAAAAACAAGAGCTCACCTACAACTACCCCAGAGCTTTGTTCGCCCAAGGCTTTCCCTATTTAAAAACGGCGCTGATCCGGGAAGGCAAGGACGACGGCTTGGCAAGCCAATGCTTGCCTCAGCACTTGCCTATTGACTGAAAACAAAAATTAAAGACGCGCCAGTTTTCTTTTCAACCAAGACTGTTTCTCAAGCAGCTTTCGGTACTTGGGTTCGTTCAAGGCCGCCTCGTTCACATACATACGCGCCCATGCTGTGATCGGCGGAATGGTTTTAGACACCACAAAACCATTTTTTGCAAAAAGCGCGTCCCAAGCTTCAATGGGCTTCATGTTGATGTGTCCCCACTGCTCATCCCAACCTGGGTTGGGATCAGCATAGGGCGTTGAAGAAAACACAATCACCTTGGGCTTGACCTGTTCGCGGATTTTTTTGAACACAGACTCCAAGCCTTCGTCATTGATGTGCTCAAACACTTCAATGGTGAGCAACACATCTACTTCGCCGTAGCTTTGCTCAAAGTAAGGGTCTAAGTGGTAACGGTTTGCAAACTCAGGGTGCTTGGACTGAAAGTAGGCTTGACTGAAAGAGTTGCCATCCATCCCACGCGTTTCCAAACCCAGTTTGTTGAGGCTGTATAGGAAATAACCAGGTCCGCTGCCAATTTCCAGCCCTGTTTTGACCTTGAGCGTACGCACCACCCATTTTGAGAATTTGTCAAACATCCTGCGGTACTGCGGGTTGTCTTGGTTCAAACCCATCTCGCACGATATCTCGTAAAACTCTTTGCTGTTCAGGGGGCGAACTTTGCCACTCTCGTCATAGCCATAGCCTCTGGTTTTGTTGCGCTCTAGTACCTGTTCAATCGTTAAATACATATTCGGTCCCTGATAGATGCTAAGCCTAGCCAAGATGAGAAAGGCACAGAAAAATTGATTTTAGTTGACTCGCCAGTTGGCTCACAGCCAGCGCCATTCAGCTGGCGCGCCTTGCCGCAAGCCATGCACAGTTGCTTGAAAACGTTCCAACTCATGGGCACGGCTAAGTTCTAACAATTTTTTACGGTTGAGCTTTGCCATTTTTCTGCCCCACCAAGTCTGCGCCATGTACATCTTCATCAAACTGCGGTTGCCCAAACTGTCCCGCTCTTGCATTTTTTTCTCAAGCTTCAAAGCCTTTTGGGTGGTCATGCCGTAGTGGTGCAACCAAGCACTGCCGACGGTTGCGGTTTTCAAATGGTTCTCTTGTGCACGCTGAAAAAAAATGCCATCTTCATAGCCCAAAAGCTTGGGCACGGGCATGAAATAGCCTATGTTGTCCCACACATCTTCACGAATCGCCATGCACACCGCATGCGGTGCGCCCATGCGGCAGTAGCTCTGCATTTTTTGTGCGGCCTCATCAGCCCATGCTGCAAATTCGTAGTCAAGCGCTCCTTCCACCATGGCGGGGCTGGCTATTTGCAGTTGGTGTTGTTCGGCTGATGCAAGCAGATTGCTCAGCCATCCTTTGGCGCACACCACGTCGTTGTTCATCACCACCGTCCACTTCGACTGAATGGCCAGCGCCCCCTGGTTCCAAGCCGCGCCGCAGCCCAAGTTGCGGTTGTTCAAAATCACCTGGCCAAAGCCCTGGGTTTGCAACCACTCGCGCGTGCCGTCAGTCGATCCGTTATCCACCGCCACAATGCGCGAAAAATCTACCTCGGTGCAGTCTAAGCTGGCTATGAACTGCTGGGTGTAGTCCAGCTGGTTGTAGCAGGCAAAGGTGATGGTGTAGTTGCTTGGCATGTAGCTTCAATTGTATTGTTTACCCCAGCGCATCAACTTTGGCAGCGCAAGACAGACCAGCTCATCAATCGGCTGTCAATTCAGCGCTGTTGTTATCACTTTCCAAGTGTGCGCTAATTTTTAGTGGTTTATTCAGTGTCGCTTGCAACCCTTTTTTACCGCCGACCTCAATTGTTCTTTGCAAAGAAAACGCCATCCCCCCACATCCCTATCGATTGAGACACAGCAAACCCACAATGCTCAAAGCCCCGACCTAAGAGGGGTGGATTCGTTTTTCCAAAATGCTTTTTTTACTTGGAATAAGGCACAAATTAGTAATTAATTACTAATTTGTGCCGGCTTTTACCTGTTCACTCTACCTGTTTCAGGGCTTTGATTGCGAACTTGGTGGCACTTGCGTTGTTTCACCAATTTCGTTCGAATGATGGGCGTCTTGCCCTGCCTCGAGCGTCAATGCCCCTGAAGGCTTGTCTGGACGTAAAGTTTGATTGGATACCGTGACCTCAGCCTCATCGTGTGACACTGCTGACCCAAGCTGCGCCGTCGATGTGGATGACTGAGCTGCTCGTTCACTGCTAGGCCCTTCAACGTTGGATGGCTGAGCGTCGGTTTTCGCTTGCTCTGCGCTTTGCGTAACAGCGACGGTGCCTACACCGCAGCCGTCTGAGCCAGTGATGGTAATTGCGTCATTCGCATCCAGAAGCATCCTGTCTCTGGCATGCAGCACCGACAGCGCATGCTCGGTTTGGCGGTTTAAGCTGTTGATGAGTTTGATCATCTCTGGCTTTGCCATCATTTGCATTTTGAATTCGGCATAGACAAGGTTGACCACTGCCTGATACCGTCGATGATTTTGCGCCCAGTCGATGTGTCGTTCAAAGTCTGCTTTCACCTTTGCCTTGAAAACATCCACGCCATCGATCACATTGCTTCGTTGTGTCACGCGCCCAAAGACTTGCCAAAAGTGCTCACCGTCCAGCTGTTGATAGCCCATAACAAGCCAGTAAGCCTCAGGATATTTGTCTTTTAGGACTTGAATGCCTTGCTTGGTGCCTATGGCTTTGAGTTCATCGAGCTGAATGAGTGCCGCGTAGATTTGCATGGCTTTTCTTTTTTCATCAGACTCGCCCGTCTCAAGAAACCACCACGGAACCACTTTGGCATAACTCTCGTTGCCGTGCAGCTGTCTTGCGACGGCCTTTAGGGCGTCTTCAGTTTGCATGATGCCTGACATGTACTGACGCTCAACGCTGAACAGACGATTTTTTCGCACCACAGTGATCGCAAGCTCTTCCACAGCAGACAGCGCCAACGCGTCGTAAGCCTGAAAGTCTTCGATGAGTGCGCTTCGAACTGCGACATAGCTGCTCGTGCTCTCCCCAGCGATGAGTTGTGCCGTGTACAGGCCCGATTTGATGGCATTTTGCGCACTGCGCTTTTTACCTGCAGCCGTTTTCGGGCCGGGCTTTGAAATGGTAGTCAACATACCAATTCCTTTATAAAAAAAGTTGTGAAAGTGTGTGCAGGGCAGTCTGTGAATGACCGCGCTGTGTGTTTAAAGCCCAGTAGGCTGCAAGCGATACGATCGTTGAGTCGGCTTGCGTCAAAGCAAGCATGCAGGCTTTTTGTGAGGGTTGCTGATCCCGTTTTCAACTCAACCGAAGTTGGGTTTGGTTGCCCTGGCCGCGTACTTGACTCTACGGGGTCAGCGTGACTTGATTTGGCGATGTCTGCAAAGTCACTTTGCTGGGCTGCATATAAATTTACTCACCACAGTTGAATGAAATTTACCAGCCCTTTGTGTTTTTTTCAACAGGTTTTCTGAAAAATTCTGCATGTTTTTTAGTCTCTTCAGAAACCCTTTGTCAAGTCACTGTTAGACGGTATTTGTCGTTATCAATGCGCATGAAACGGTACTGCCTGCTCATAGTTGTAATTAACATTCATCGGCGAACAAAACAGGTCGAATAACTTTCCTTCGTTGATTGATATCATTGGTCATGCTCAACGAAAGAATACGCGCACTCAGACTTGCCAAAGGCCTTACCCTTCAGCAGGTGGGTGACGTTTTTGGTATTTCACGAACATCTGTTTCCAATTGGGAGGCCGGTCATTCTCACCCTGACTCCAGAAAAATTGAGCGCCTAGCTAAATTGTTTGATACAAGTGTGCAATTTTTGCTATCGGGCGAACATACACCTGCACCTATCGAAAATGAATCCGCATTCGTGGGAATACCGTTCGTACCCTTTGTTGCAATCAAAGAAGTCAATGAGACTATTCGGACGCTTTGTTCCCGAAGTCAAACATTTTTGCCGATGTCTTTCGGCGCATCTAGTGCGTCTGCTTTTTGTACCGACTTTCCAACTTCGATTGATCCCTTGTCCATGAAACTGATACCGCCTGGTGCATTTATTTTTTTCGACCCAGAGTTAACCTTAAGAAACCACGCAGTTGTTTTGGCTCGCAAGATTGGTATGTATGCCGATTTTTTTATGGCAGATCTTTCAAGCAGCTCGCTCAAGCTACGTTCACTCACTCAAAGACAAAGCCCTGCGTACACCCCAGAAACGCATGATGAAATATTAGGCGTCGCTAAAGGTTACGTAATAAGTGTTATTTTATAGACTCGAAATGTATTTTAAAAATTAACTGTTAATTGAATGTTGACATAATTTTCGATTTTTCATAGCATCACGACTCTTCATAACAAAGGAGCACCGTGATGACAGACACCACACCACAAACATTCAAAAGCGAAACCAAAGATTGGCGCCCATTTGGCTTGGGCGGCTCAGACATAGGCCCGTTGCTCGGGCTTTCCCCCTACAAAACCCCTCTTCAACTCTGGGCAGAGAAAGTTTCACTTAACACAAGCGCGGCCAAAGACGCCATCCATTTGCGCTTTGGGCACCATGTTGAGCCATTCATCGCTCAAGAGTACGAAAGACAAACTGGACTGCGCACCGTTTCTCACGCACCAACGATTTTTCACCCAGATCACGGCTTCATGTACGCACATGTTGACCGCCTGGTTTTGGCTGAAGATGAAAACCTCGCTGCCGAGGGCCAGCGCATTTACGCCCAAACCCTGCTCGAGTGCAAAACGGCAAGCGTCTTTAACCGAGACGAATGGGGAGAACCAGGTAGCGATCAAGTACCCCCCAGCTACTTGGTGCAGTGCGTTTGGTACATGGCCATAACGCAATGCAAGCGCGCCGATTTGGCCGTCTTGCTTGGCAACCAAGACTTTCGCATTTACCAAATTCACCGCGATATGGAGCTTGAAAACCTGGTACTTGACCATGCGCGACAGTTTTGGTTTGACCATGTGCTCTCAAAGGTTCCACCATCGCCCGTTACTGAAGAAGACATTCGCACCTTGTACCCCAAAGAAGTCTCAGGTCACGTGGTCGAGGCAGATCATGAACTGCTGGCGTCATTGAAAACCTACAAAGCAACACAGGCCAAAATTTCTGAACTCACTGATCAATGTGACGCCCTGCGACAAGACATTCTCAAACGCATGGGTGAGGCCGAGCAAATCACCTCTAACAACAAGGTGCTGGCAACATGGAAGTCCAGCAAACCTGCGCGCAGGCTTGACACAAAAGCCCTTGCTGCCGCCCACCCAGAATTAGTCGAACAATTCATGATGCAAGGCGCCATGTCTCGACGTTTTGTGGTCAAGGAGCTTGCATGAAGCGCAAAGTCACTCGTACGACCAACAGCAACCGTCAACCCGATCTCATCGATCGGGCGGTTTCACGTTCAGGCCTGACAAGAGAGTCGTTTGTGAAAACCCTCACGCAAACAGCATTTGAAGGCATTGCAGCATGGACGCAGGCTGACCTTGAGCGACTGCTGATTGCGGCTGAAACACATCAGCTCAACCCTCTCAACAGAGAATTATTCGCGCTTGCATCCTCGTTTGAGCCACTGCAACCTGTCTTGTTGGTTGTCGGCGTTGATGGCTGGAGCAAGATCTTGAACGCCCAGCCCCAGTTTGACGGCTTGCAGTTTTTGGAAGCAAGCGAACAGGTCGATAACGTACCTGCGTGGATCGAGTGCACCATCTATCGCAAAGACCGTTCTGTTCCAGTCGCTGTGAAAGAGTATTTTCAAGAGGTACGGGGCGAGCACATGGCTTGGCTCACACACCCAAGACGCATGTTGCGCCATAAAGCGCTGACACAATGCGCACGTCTTGCGTTTAGTTTGTCCGGCATCTATGACAGCGATGAGGCGCAGCGTGTTTTGGCTGCAAAAAGCTTTGCGCCCGCCAAACGCCATGCGTTAAAGCCCAGCAATAAGGACCTCATCAAGGCAGCATTGACCAAGGCGTAAAAACTTCACGATTCGAACAAACGAGTCATCGCCGCAGCAAAATAGGTTGACAAGCGATCATCTTTCTGGTTCAATACAGCTTAGTGATCGAGTGACAAAAGCTCCATCACAAAAACTCGCTTACACTTGAGCGCCCTGAGCCACAAAAAGCTCTTAGCACCAAGCCTTGGGAGGTAAGCGATGCAAACCCCTTTCAAACAAGGTAAAGGTCTCATCAGCCTTTCAAACAAAATGATTGCGCCTGGCGTTGATCCCAAACTTCGCCGCATTCGAGTCCGTTGAGGCGGACCGGATCCCGGTTGCGGGAGGCCAAAGGGTCCAAACCCCTAAAAGCAAAGCAACACAGTAAGTCGTTTCGCGCGTTTTTTACGCGCGGCTTGTTTTCGTTTGCCACTTTCAAGGAGAAACCCCATGGCAAAACAGACTGGCCCACGCACCGCTGTGGGCAAACTTAATTCTTCGCGCAATGCCCTCAAGAAGGGGATCTATACCAACGCAGTCCTGCCAGGTGAGGACCCGCAGGCTCTTGAAGAGCTTGCTGAAAATCTAAGCGAAGCCTTTGCAATTTGCGACGCTGCAGGCGAGATCACGATCAGGCGATATTTGCAGCACACGCTTCAAGCCAACAGACTGCAAATGGCACAAACTGATTTGATTCAAGCCAAGATGCACAGCCACAGCACTCGGCTTAATTTTTGCAGAGAGGTCAACCTCAATCCATTGACCGCTGAAGAAATTCCATGCTGGTACTTTGACGATGACCCAGGGCCGAAAGAAAATGCAAAATTCATCTATCAGGTCTTCCAAGAGGCTGCTGCGCTCAAAAAACGCTACACAGCCGACCTGATGCTTGCAGCAAAAACAGAATTTCCAAATTTGTGGAAAGGCATCATGGGCACACCCGGCAGTGCTACTCAAAAGGTCTACGCAACGCTGGGGGAGCGTTTAGCTTCGAGCTACAAACATCAAAGCCCACAGGCCAACATCCAGTGTTACTTGGACTCACTCATGGAGGAGAAGAAGTTCCAGTTGTATTGGGGCGAAAACGAGTCGCGTTACACGGCCGTCATCGCAGGCCTCAGAGCCAAGGCCGTCATGGACGTAATCTCTGACCCCAACCTCAGCAGGGCAGAAGCTGCTCTTCATCGACGTTCGCAAGAATTGTTGACCTCAATGGTTGCGCTCAAGAGAGAAAACTCATCAACGGCATACGTGCAACCGCTCCCCGCAATTGTTCAACAACCAATTGATGCAGCAGACACTTTGAAAGCAAAAGTGAAGCACTCTCAAAACTCCGACAAAGAGTAACTCCCTCATGAAATTGCCATGACCAGTCAACTTGGTCGTGGCAACTATTTAACTCAACGCCTCATAAGTGACACAATTTTTTGTTCATATATTGGCCTGAAAAATGACATTTTCAGCTTACCCCATCGCACGTTTGGCATTCACTATTTGTTTGGAGGATATTGCCAACATCTAAAAACGCAGGAAACCCCTTTAAGAAATTGCAGCGGTAATGATGTTGCGCAGTTACAACGACCCGATACCGCTGCGGAGGTTTGATTTAGACAAAATGTCAATTTTTTTAACTATTTGATATTAAAAAAAGAAATACTAACTGATCGCAGCGCCTTCGCTTTCGGTCTGAACCTCAAGGGCCGCTCCCTAGCGATGGCATTACGAATTAACTGTTGGCACTTGGCTGAAGTTGTGTATGATAAGAACAGAGCGATACGGTGCGGCCTACGCACTTCTCGGTTTCAATCATTTGTTAACAAAATTCAAAGGAATTTCCATGAAGCGTAGACTCTTAGGCGCAGCATTACTCGGTTTGTCAGCAGCTGTTTTGGTGGCTTGCGGTGGTGGCGGTGGTAGCCCAGCTGCATCTTCCATCACAGTTACACCTGCTAAGGGTGCGATCTACGCAGCCGACGTCACTGTTTATCAAGCCAACGGCACAACAACCGCTGGTACCAGCACCACAGCGGCCAAAACTGCTACAACCGCTGGCACATCAAGCGTGAGCATTGGCTCCTATACTGGCATCACCATCGTGCAAGTTAAGGGCAACGCTAATGCAACTTACTTCGACGAATCGAGCACAAGCGCTGATAAGGCTTTCGGTACATCAGCTGTTTTGGTCTCTGCTGTTCCATCTGGCGCAACCAAAGCTGGTGTGACTCCTTTGACATCCATGGCAGCTCGTTTGTCAGGTATCGATACAGGTACGCTTGGAACAGCTGGCGCAGTTCCTGCTAACTTTTCTGCTGACACAATCACCGAAGGCGGGGCACGATTAGTATTGGCTTTGGGTTTGCCAGCTGACTTCAACATTTTTGCGGTACCAACTGTCATTAAAACTCTTAACGATATTGCTACAGCAGATGCCAACGCAGCTTTGATCGCTAAAATTGGTCAAGCAGCTGGCGGCGGTGACGCAATGGCTTACTTCAAGACATTGATTGATGCAACACCCAAAGCGACAGTTGGCACGGACGGAAGAACATCCATCACTGGTGCACAAGGTACTGCATTTGGAACTGCATTTGCAGCATTTAAAACTACCCTTGACACAGCTGCAACCTCATTGGGCGTTACCACTGTGACAGGTAACTTTGACCCAACACCTACTCAGTTGGCTGCCGCAGTTACTTCTCTGAAAGCTGCAATCTCTGCAGGTACCGCACCTAAGGCATCAGGCTCAGGCTCAGGCTCAGGCTCAGGCTCAGGCTCTGGCTCTGGCTCAGGCAGCAACTAATCAATTTAGTTTTCCCAGCCTTGCAAAAGGGGCTCTTCGGAGCCCCTTTTTTCTTGATGTATCCATACAATTCGTTTTCAATGAAAAAGTCTCTTTCTTTTCGCCGCTGGTTCAGAGGTTTTCTCATTGCAATCGCTCTGCCTTGTCAATTTATGGCAGCACCAGTTGCCAGCGCACAACTGGCCCCTCCCGGCTACACCGGTGCCATCAACACCCCAACAGCAGATGTGCTGGGGTATGGCCACTTAGTTGGCAGTGTTTCCAACACCATCCCCGAACTTGGACGCGCATATCCAGGAGTTGGTTGGTTCGGAGGCTCAAATTTAGGCTTTGGCTTGGCTCCCGGTTTAGAAGCTGTAGGGCGGCTCACTTACGATGGTGACGCATGGTGCGACTCATATAGCAGCAACTGCAAAACCACCACGCGTGATTTGTCTTTTGGCGGCAAATATCAACTGCCTTTCGGTGAGTTACCACTCAAGAGCAGATTTGCTGTTGGTATGACTGACTATGGTGGTGCAGCCACTCACTACCGTCAATACTACGGCGTAGGTACTGCTAATCTTGGGCCACTCGAAATCAGTGCCGGCACATCAAAAGCCACCCAAGGCGGTTTGATCCACGGCAAGTTCGGCAGTGTGTCCATGCCGTTGGTAGACAACCTTCGTCTCATTGCAGAGTCTGACACCCGAGAAAAACGCCTTGGCTTTTCATATCGCTTGCAAGTGCTGCCCGACCTACAAGTGGCATTTGGTAGTAGCCGCAAGCTCACCAACAACACCGACCAGCAGCGCAGTCAAATGACTTTCAGTCTTACTTACGCCATGGACGGTGCCGCTATTCGGAACGGGCAACTTGCCGCAACTCCTAAGAAAGCTCTCGATAGTTCTGCACCAATTTATGCATCCGCTGTTGCCTCGTCTCCTGCAGTTCCAACAGCCACACCTGTTGATGCTGATGACAGTTCTAAAGCCATTGAATTTGCCAACTCATTTGCTTCGCAACTTGAGCGAGCAGGTTTTTCTGAAATTTCTGTGGGTCGAGAAGGCCGCCTCTGGCATGTTCGTGCTGAGCCACGCGCATGGCGCAAAAACAGGCTAGATGCTCTAGGCGTGGTCATGGCACAGTTGCAAAGTACCAGCCCTTATGCTGATGCACCCGTTGCCATTACCCTCACCTTCCTAAAAAACCCAGTTTTACAGGCACGCACTTCACAAGTGTGCTTAAATTACTTTGTAAGGGGCGTAGGCGCCTGCACAGAAGGCAAACCCTTTGCCTTCAAAGCTGACCCCATCGCCATGCAAGCGGACCTTGATCGTGTGAACTGGCTGTCAGCCAATGTGGCTTCACAGTTTTTAAGGCCAGATATCGAGTTGAGCCCAAGTGCCTCTTACACCGTAGGCTCTGAGTTTGGTATTTACGACTATTCAGCTGGCATATCGACAGGCGTTGAGGTGCCACTATACAAAGGCCTGTTTTATCAGGGTTTCCACACACGTTTGGTTACTGAAACCGACGACTTCAAAAACCCCAACCACTACTTCAGGCGCGTCGGTCTTGGGGAGCGAACAGCCCGAGGCGCGAGCATGCTTACTTACATGCGCCCCCTTTATAACAACCTATGGGTTGAAGTTTCACAAGGCGCGCTTTCCTCTTCAACACAAGGCACAACATTTAACTCTGTATGGACCTCCAGCAACAGCAGGTTAAAGCTCAGCGCCACCAAGGGCTCATACCAACAAACTATGCCTTATGGTTTTGAGCCACTCAATCCATCTTTCGTTACCGCTAGATATGCGGTTCGCCCTGGCTTTTGGGCTCTGTCAATGACCAAAGGGCGTTTCTTGAACAACGACGAGGGCTATCAAGTGATGTCCAGCCACACTTTTGGCGACAACCGTGTGCGCTTTTTTTACAGAAAAACTGGCCCGGGCAACTTCCAAACGCCAAACAAGCGGGCATTTGCCGGGTTTAGCGTTACCTTGCCTATTGGCCCCAAAGAGTCTTATGCCATTGGACCTGTCACTTTGCGCGGCCGAGATCAGTACCCTCTTGGCCTAGAGACCAAGGTACAAGAGAGGGACAATTACATTGAGCCTGGTTATGGTCTCTACCCGTCCCTTCGCCACGGCTTAAACACTGACGTCGGAGACTATGATCGGGGTGATGTTGGATCAATCGAAGCCAACTTGCATAGGTTAATCACCTCGATCAGAGAGCACGCTCAAAACAGGTAGCAGTTATTGGATTTCCGCTACGGTAATCGTCCCTTATAGCCAAAGGCGTGAGAAGTAGAATTTTTTCCAATGGAAGAGGTTCTACATGAAGAGATCGAAATTCAGTGACAGCCAGATCGTGGACGCGGTCAAACGTGTGGAGGCTGGCTTGGGAGTTCCGGATATTTGCCGCGAACTGGGCATCAGCACAGCGACGTTTTACAAATGGCGTGCCAAATACGGCGGCATGGATGTCTCCATGATGTCGCGCATGAAAGAGCTAGACTACAGATGCTTGCTTGGATATTCATATCCATTTGATTGCATTCAGGTGTGTTGTTTGTCTACACACTCACGTATACAATCGTTAGGTCTAGCTTTCCGCACGTAATGACCAACGCTGCTTTGAAATAATTGGGGTCTGAACCAAATTAAAAATTAAGCGCCATTCGCCAGCGCTTCGCGCTCTTGAGCCATGTGCACCCAATCCACCACTTCGCCGCTGGGCTGATAGCCACTGACCAAGTCTTTGAGCAAAGCGCGGATTACGGGCACATCGTTCACGCCCATAGCCATGCTCAGGGCGTTGAGCTTGCCTTCCAGCTGAAGCCAGCCTAGGTACTGCTCATGCGCCTTCATGATGCGTGGGTCCTGGGTGGGCTTGGGGTTGTCGCCAATCAGCAGCTCTTCATAGAGCTTTTCTCCGGGGCGTAGGCCGGTCACGGTCAGCTCGACATCGCCACTGGGGTTCAACTCATCGCGAACCGTCAGGCCCGACAACTCCACCATTCGACGCGCTAGGTCAATGATTTTGACGGGTTGGCCCATGTCCAGCACAAACACATCACCACCCTGGCCCATGGCACCAGCCTGAATCACCAACTGTGCAGCCTCAGGAATGGTCATGAAGTAGCGGGTGATGTCGGCATGCGTCAAGGTAATGGGGCCACCTTTCTTAATTTGCTCACGAAACAGTGGCACCACAGAGCCACTGGAGCCTAACACGTTGCCAAAACGAACCATCGAGAACGTAGTCTTTGCACTGGGCGCTCTGCCCCCTTGGGCAACCACAGCAGCATTCACCTCGGCCAAGGCCTGCAACACCATTTCTGCCAACCGCTTGGTCGCGCCCATGATGTTGGTGGGGCGCACCGCCTTGTCGGTGCTGATCAGCACAAAGTTACGTACGCCATTGCGCGCCGCAGCTTCAGCGCACACCCTGGTGCCCCACACGTTGTTCCTCACGCCCTCGGCCGGGTTGTGCTCTACCAGAGGCACATGCTTGTAAGCCGCAGCGTGATAGACCGTATGCGGTTTCCAAGTGTCCATGATCTCTTGCATGCGCACTTCGTCACACACCGAGGCCAACAAGGGCACGATTTCAATGTCTGGTCCAGAATTAACCTGCTGAGCTTCAGGCGCATCGCCCTCCACCGGCTCGTTCACGCTGGCTCGCTTGTCAGCTATGGCCACCTGCAACTCCTGGTGAATCTGATAAAGCGCAAATTCGCTCATTTCGACCAGCAACAACTGCTTCGGGTTGGACTTAAGGATCTGGCGGCACAACTCGCTGCCTATGCTACCCCCCGCCCCTGTCACCAGCACTGATTTATGGGTAGTGTTCAGGCTGAGCAGCAAGCCATTGGGTTTGACCGGCTCGCGGCCCAACAGGTCGTAAATGTCTAACTCTCGAACATCACTCAGACTCACCTTGCCAGTAGCAATGTCGCTCAGGCCCGGCAGGGTACGCACCGCCACTTTGTGGGGCTTGAGTTCATTCAAGATTTCGTTGCGCCGCTGGCGCGACACACTGGGCAAGGCCAGCAACACATCGGTGATGAAGGTGCCACTCAAAACCTCGGCCAAATCGGCTGGGTTGTGAATGGGCAGACCGTTCAACACATGGCCATGCAAACGGTCGTCATCGTCCAGAAAACCCACCACCCGAATCTCGGGGCTGTTAGCCATGGCCGAAGCCAATTGCCGCCCGGCGCTGCCCGCGCCATAAATCAGGGCTTGTGGAAAAGACGCCTTACGCAACTGCTGGTGGTAAAGCCCGCCCAACCACACCCTCGCAGCAGCGCGTGACGCACCCACCAAGAGCAACAACACCATGGGCTGAATCAAACCCACCGTGCGCGGCACGCCATCCACACCCCAAAAGGTAAAAATGGCCGCAAATGCCAAGCCATACAACAACATGGCCCGCCCTACTGCCACCATGGCAGGCAATCCGCTGTAACGGAAAATGGCACGGTACAGACCCGAAGTGATGAAAATCGGCAAAGCTAGCACTACAGATGCCACTGCAGGCCAAATGGCGGCACCGGACAAAGGCACAAAATCACCACTGCGCAGATAAAAAGCCAACCAAACCGACAAAACACAAAGCGTAGCGTCCAGCGCAAGCACAACACCGCGCTTGACTGGGCGAGGTAGCCCCAAAACAGGCGTTGCAGCGCGACCCAGGAAGAGAATCATGTTCTAACAAGCCCCGCCGCCTTGAGCACTTGGACAGTGACTTCGCAAGTCTTTTGCATCTCTTCATCGGTCAGGGTTGGGTGAACTAGCCACATCAGACTGGTTTCACCTAAGTCCTTAGCCAATGGCAATCGAGATGCTGGTCTCCAACCCGTGTTGTCAAAGGCTTTTTCCAGATACACCTCTGAGCAGCTGCCCTGGTAACAAGGCACACCCGCCACGTTGATTTCGGCAATGATCCGATCCCGACTCCAGCCAAGTGCCAGATTTTCAGGGCGAACATAAGCATAAAACTTGTACTGGGCATGCACGCAGCCCGCAGCGCCGCATCGGCCAGGGCAAGACGCACAAGTAAATCTTGGTAACCTCACTACACCGTCATCATCCGTAAAAGCGGCCAATGCAGCCGCCAACTTATCGGCATTGGCTTGCCGCTTGCTCGTCCACTCCGGCATGCGCCGCAGCTGAATACGCCCCAGCACAGCCTGCATCTCCAGCATGCGCCAATTCGTGCCAAAACTCTCGTGTAACCACCGGAACCCCGGCGCGTGCTCACGCTCGTACACCGCCTCGTAACTCTTGCCATGGTCCTTGAATGACCACATCGCCCGCCACAATACTTCATCATTCGTCGTGACCATGCCACCCTCGCCGCCCGTAGTCATGATCTTGTCTTGGCAAAAACTCCAGGCTCCGACATGGCCAATACTGCCCACAGGCCGCCCCTTGTACCGCGCGCCATGCGCCTGAGCGCAATCCTCGATCACCTTCAGGTCATGCACAGCCGCCAGCGCCATGATCGGGCCCATATCGCAAGGCCAGCCCGCCAAATGCACACACACTACCGCCTTGGTGCGGGGCGACAAGACGTTGGCAATAGTCCGGGCAGAAATATTGCCGCTGTCCGTCTCCACATCGGCAAACACAGGCACTGCACCCGCATTCACTACACACGAGATCGACGCAATAAAAGTGCGTGGCGTGACCACAACCTCATCGCCCGGCCCAACGCCCAAGGCTTTCAAGGCAACATCGAGTGCCAACGTACCGTTGGCCAGTGCTACAGCATGCGCCGTGCCACACCAAGCGGCGAACTCCTTTTCAAACTCGCGGGTCTCGGTGCCCGTCCAATAGTTCACCTTGTTAGACATCACCACGCGGTGCACGGCGTCAGCCTCCTCGGGTGTGAAACTGGGCCAGGGGGAAAAAAGAGTATTGAGCATTGGAATCGATTCAGTTTTTTACCAGTTGCCGCGCCGGATTGCCCACCACCGTCACACCCGGCGGGACGCTCTTGGTGACAACCGCGCCCATGCCCACCACCGCGCCACGGCCAATGACCAAAGGCGCGCCGGGCAGGCCCTGTTTGATGACGGCACCCGTGCCAATGTAGGCATGGTCTTCAACATGCACATTGCCGTTGCACATAACGCCGGGGGCAAATGTCACAAAGTCGCCTACCACACAGTCGTGCGCCACATAGCTGTAAATGTTGGCGTGGAAATGCTGTCCAATGCGGATGTTGCTCGTTAGCGTGACAAAGGGACACAACACTGCGCCCTTGCCCAGCTGCACATCGTCGAGCTGCACCACATTGGCCGCTCGTGCCTCAAAAAACTGCACCCCATCGGCCGCGCAGCGATGCGCCAACTGCTCGCGGACGCGGCTGTTGGCAATGGCCACATTTATGTTTCGGCTGCTGGCGGGCTCGCTCAGCCACTGCGCATACGTTAGAACCCGCTGCCCGTTGACCTTAGGCGCCGGCGGATGGTCGTCTACAAACACCAAATCGGCATCGCCCGCAGCAAAAGCGGCCTGCAGCTGCTGGCGCACCAAAGGCAAAACCTCTCGGCCATAACCACTGGCCCCAAAAATGGCAAAGCGCTTCATGCTTTGTCGCCTTCAAACCTTGGCATCGTCGCCTCGCCCGCTGCACTGATGCCGTCGCGCACCAACACCTTGCGCACCGTCAGCCACAAGATGCGCAGGTCCATCCACAGGCTCCGGTGCTCCACATACCAAACGTCCAGCGAAAACTTGTCGGCCCAGCTGATGGCGTTGCGGCCGTTCACCTGCGCCCACCCCGTGATGCCCGGACGCACCTCGTGGCGGCGGGCCTGCTCGGGCGAGTACAGCGGCAAATATTCCATGAGCAAAGGGCGTGGCCCCACTAGGCTCATCTCACCACGCAACACATTCCACAGCTCGGGTAACTCGTCCAGACTGCTGGCCCGCAAAAAGCAGCCAAAAGGCGTAAGCCGCTGCGCATCGGGCAGCAAAGCGCCGCAGGCGTCCCGCTCATCCGTCATGGTGCGGAACTTGACCATCTTGAAGGGCTGGCCGTGCAAACCCGGGCGCACCTGGGTAAACAACACCGGGCTGCCCAGCTTGCGGCGCACCTGCCAGGCCAGCAGGGCTAAAGGCACGGCAAAGATCAACAGGCCCACGGCCGAAATTAAAAAATCAAATACACGCTTCATCGATTCACTTACCCAGCTTCTCAAAGACTAAGGCAAACTTTGACGCTAGGGCGCTGAAACTGTGGTTTTCTTCGGCATAAACACGTCCAGCCTCGCCCATGGCAGTTCGTTGTTCCTGTGATAGATTAACAAGCTTCTTGATGGCTTCCGCCAGTTCATTTGAACTTTCTGGCATTACTGTGAAGCCAGCCCCAGCATCTTGCACCGGGTTGTTTGCTGCAGCTGAGGCAATTATGATGGGTCTAGAAGCAGCCAAGTAATCAAACAACTTGTTCATACTGATGCCATATTTATAAAGCTGGGGCAAATTTTTTACGCATATTACAAATGCATCCGCACTACTGGCCAACTTAGGGATTTGCACCTTGGGCACTGGGTCTTCAAATTGGACGTTACTTAGATTCAATTGTGTAGCTTGCGCCATCAAGATCGGCTTCAAAGGCCCATCACCAATCAAGCGCAAACGGACGTGCTGCATGTCTGGCATTTTGCTCAATAAAGCCATCGCTTTCAAAACGCAGTCCAGCCCATTGGCTTGTCCGTGGGCTCCGAAATACATGAGCGTGAACACATCTCGCTGAGTGGACGCTGGAGGTTTTGCATAACCATCCAGCTCAACACCGTTAGGTATCCATACCACCTTGTCGGCTGCAATACCCAGTGGTTGGATGTAATCTACCGCTTTGGGCAACAACACTACAATTTTGTCTGCGCGTCTATACAGCCAAAGCTCCAGCCAGCGCAAAACAAGGGTCATTACGCTAGCGTCTTTTAAGCGCCCCAGATCCACCAAGGTCTGTGGCCAAAGATCTCTCACCTCGAAAACAAATGGCACGCGATGTCGCTTAGCCAGCAAGGCAGCCGTCACTGCTGCAAATGGATGCACGCTAGACCCTATCACCACATCGGGCGGAGGCAATTCTCGGGTTGTTTTGGGCAGCCAAACACGAAGGGAGTAAACCAACATATTGAGAATTCGCCCTCCGCCGTTGCCCTTGTATGGCGGTGTTTTAACCCACAAAAAAAGCACCCCCTCAATCGTCTCAATGCGTTTCTTTTCATGCCGCGCTAAACGCTGGCGTCCCGTATTGAGCTCCACACTGGCGGCAAACAAAGTGGCTTGCCATCCAAGCGTCCGCAAATGCTTGGCCAGACTGAAATGGCGCGTACCACCCGCTCTACCTGGCTCTTGGGCGTAATGATTAAGTATCCAGAGCTGTTTCATGGGAATAAGCTTTTAATTCGTACCTCTCACACTCGTAAAGAACGAATATCGAGTCGCTCTCAATACCATAAAAAATATTATCGTGGATAAAGTCCAAAACCCCTAAGTTTGTTAGCGATTGATTTTAGAATATTAACAATTGCAAATGAATTTGGATAATCCCGGAAACTTTTCACAGGCAGACTCATAATCTCATCAAATGCCTCACAACGCAACCCAAGTTTTTTAGTTACATAAACCAGATCTTCTTGTTGCTGTGCTTCAGGATAAGGTGGTTTTCTCATTTCTTCAACTGCTTCGGATCGTGTAATTTGACCAGCATTAATCAAATCCGATAAATGTCCATATCTTTTGTCTACACCAAATTTCCTTGGCAAAATGTAACCTTGATAAAAGCGTGTATAAACTGACTCATGATGCTTACCCCCATAATTTTGCCAACCCAATTCGTCAGTTAACTTCTGTACCGCCATATTTTTATCATAATTAATATAGTTTAATATTGATATTGTTCTGACGCCGCGAAAGAAATTAATATACAAGAGATAAAATAGTGAGAAATGAGGATATGTACGAAGTTTTATATTGCCAAAACGGCGATGAACTGCGTTTATGTAACGCCAATCGGAATGGCCATACGCCCAATCTGGTACGTAAATTGATTCAGTTGTGAAGTTCATTCCAGACACAATGTATTTAATATTACGCTTGACTGCTTCGCGCCAAAGCAAGGCATTGATTGCATGGTCAGAAGGAACATCTCCGTCGGGTGTCGATGCTTTAAGAAAGGAATTTTGCAAGTCCCGGAATTCTTCCCAATTCAAAACAAGAGTGTGCAAATCTATACCAAGCCGACTCAATACACGCTCGATATTTTTCACAGCCAGCTCTGAATTCCAGCCATTGTCAAGGTGCAGTGCCAGAGGACGCAAGCCAAGTTGTTTTACCAGCCAAGCAACATAGGTGCTATCAACACCACCGGAAACTCCGATGATGCAATCGTAATCAGCTCCCCGCCCAGCTTCCTTCATTTTTTGGACTAGGCTATCAAGCACCACTTTACCCGCCTCTCCACTGATCACACGTGTCGAGAACATATCATCGTAACGATGGCAGTGATGGCAGATGCCCTGTTCATCGAACACAATAGTTCGGTCAGCTACCGTATCCATAATACATCGCAAGCAAGCTTGGTATGGCCGTAAACCAACGATATTGTTTTTTTTCATAAATCATTCATCACTAAAAGAAGTTGCTCACTCAACACGGTGTAGGCCCAGAGCTTCATACATAAAGAGCAGCTCAGTTTCCTCATTTTCCCAACAATAATCCATCCCAGCGCGTGCTGCGTTAACACGCTTGACTTTTAGCGATTTTGCATCGATAGACTTAATCAATCGGCACAATGCACCCACCTCTGGCTTGACTGTCCAGCCACAGTTATGATAGTCCACAAAGCGACTCATTTCAGGAAAATCGCTAACTACTAGTGCGACGCCGCAGGCAGCGTATTCGTAAAGTTTGTTAGGTGCACATAGGTAATAGCTCAGGCATGTATTCTGTATCAATGACAATCCCACATCCGCATCTACGGTGTAATCTTTCACCAGATCTGGTGCCACAGCCGGCATAAAGTGAATGTTCGAGTGATGCTTTCCAGCCTCTCGCACCAAGTTTTCCAGCGGACCATAACCCATGCAAACCAAATGTCGATCTCCACTTATCCCGGCGAAGGTGTCAATCAGCATCTCGATGCCACGGCCAGGCGAAAGCAATCCCTGGTATAAGAAAAGCATAGATTCATGTGACTCGAGGCCTATTGCGCCTCGCAATAGGCCAGTGGGCTTTGGCAAAGATGTCATTCGGCGCGGCAGATTGTGGACCACCCAAACGCGATCCAGACCATAGCACTTCTCATACCAAGCGGCTATGCTACGGTTAACCACGCAAACCGTATCGACTCGGCATATGAGGGCTCGCTCGACCCTCTTCGCTAGGCATTTACGAAGACCTCTGCTGACATGGGTTTCGGTTTCCAGTTCATGAGTGTCATACACCAATTTGCAGCGCTTCCAAAGCTTTAGCAGGACCGAAAGTGGTAGAACAGGTAAGCTATGACAATTCAGGCACTCAACACTGCGTGCACTCATCCACCTTAGCACAGCAAAATACCAACCGAGAGTACGCACAACTTTGCCTAGGGCACTCTCAAACCTACCTCCAAACGGGGAAGCCAAACGGTACAAATGGATACCGTTTCCAAGGTCTTCGTGCGCCGGCAGGCCAGGGGCGTCGCGCCCAACCACAGCAATCTCGTCGAAAACAGCATGAGCACGCAAAGAATGTGCAATCTTAAGAATGCGCGACTCGTTTCTAAGAGCAGATGGGTAGAGATGAACATTCATGGCAAGCAATCTGCCAAGACCTTACGTTCGGGATAATTAATAAGCACAGCCCTATGTGGCCCCATAAAGACAAAAAGGCTCCCGGCTGCCACAGCGGAGGCATTACCTTTTTGAACAGCTTGAACCAGATCGTCTATAGACCCAGCGCCACCACAGGCGACTACAGGTACAGTAACCGCCGCACTAACTTCGCGGAGTAATTTGAGGTCGTACCCCCCCATGGTCCCATCTCGATCAATTGAATTGACAAGAATTTCGCCAACGCCGGTTTCGGACAATGTAGCCAAATGCTGGGATAGGTCAACCTTTTCCCTGACGCGCGCGGAGTTGGAACATAACTCATAACGACCAAACATAGTTTTACGGACGTCAATACAACCGACGATACTTTGCGAGCCAAAGATAGCGACCGCTTCCGATATCAAATCGGGGTTTTTGTAAGCTGCACTGCCGATAATTACCTTCTCAAAGCCGAGCTCGATGATCTGTTGAACCTGCGCTAATGTGGAGATGCCTCCTCCATAGGCCATCGGCATAAATGCCTCACTAGCAATATCGGAGAGCAACTCGAAATCAGGAGCTCGCAGTTCAGGTGTTGCCGCAATATCAAGGAAAACCAATTCATCGACTTCTTTTTCATTAAAGATGCGCACGGCATTGATCGGATCACCAAGGTATTTGGCGTCCTTGAACTTGACGGTTTTAACTAGGCCTTGTCCGCGCAGTAATAACGTCGGAATTACGCGGGTTTTATTCATTACATCTCCGCAAAAGCACGCATAAGGTTTAAACCGTGTCTTAAAGATTTTTCAGGGTGAAATTGAGTGCCAAAGATATTATTGCGGTTTACTGCACAGGTAAACTCTGATCCGTGAAAACTAGTAGCCAAAATATCCGAAACATTTGCACAGTCCATGAAATATGAATGCACAAAATAGTAGCGCGCATCAACGACGGCATTTGCAAACAGCACTGATGGACGGCAGCATTTGACCTGGTTCCAGCCCATATTCGGCACTCTAATCCCAGAACTCGGGGTTAGACGCCGGCAACACATATCAATCCAACCTAAGCCTGGAGTATTCCCCTCTTCGCTACCAAGACCGAGAATTTGCGCCCCCAAACAGATGCCCAGTACAGGTCGACACAAATCCAATGCAAATATGTCAAGTGAATCTCGGAGACCTGATTGATTAAGCATCTTCATGCCATGGTCGAAGTGCCCAACTCCTGGCAAAATTAATTTATCTGCTTTCAGGATCTCATTCGGCTCCTTGGAAATAGCAGCGTGCGCGCCCGCCCTCAATAGCATATTTTTCACCGAAGCAAGATTTCCCACTCCGTAATCTACAATAATAATCATTTAAATCTTCGTTATTGTTGAAATTTAAACATTTCAAAAGTATGTTTAGAAAAGAAAGGTCTTGAGCCCGTTGACAGAATAAAACTTCAATCGTTGATGTGGCAGAGGACTAAAAAAGATGATCAAGCTCCAGCCGAATTTGAAATCTAAAGCCGTGAAGGTCATGATGAGCCAGTTGTGCCGTCGTATTTTAGGGGCGATTACCATTTCGCCTGGTCATTACATTAGGAGATGATCGTTGGTGACAATCTCAATCCGATCGGGCCTCGCTGTAAACAATGTCGTATCCATAGTCGTAAACCTAGTTAGATTAAGGAATACAGATGTGGCTGGGTTTCAGAGAGCTGACTTAAAGTATTCGAATGACTAATCCATTTCATCAGTGGCGACACACTTAAGCCAACTAAAAATTTTTTGTATATATTTATTGACATAAATACCTTTTTTAAATAGCAATTATAGTGAAATATTATTGCATAGGATTTTCCAGTGAAAAGACACATTAAATGAAACGTAGAAAATCCTCAGATCATCATGATTTATAAGTTATCTTGAAATTTCAAAACACGACTTTAACTGCAGCCTCATTTACTAGATTAAGTAATAAATAGATTATTACTTAATATTTAATCAACATCAAGACAAACATATTTTTCTATAATTTTGGCATTTCTAAAACACAAACCATCAGACCAAAAAGTTTTGCTTATTTAACTAACTAACTTAATGTATAACCAACAAGACTAGGAATTTGATTTACCCGCTTGATAGTATCGACATAATCCATTCCTATCGCGTCAAGGTACCAGCGTATGTTTTGATAACGCGGCCTATTTTCTTCTTCCACAAGTTTTAAAGCCTCATCTCTCGTTATTTGACCCTCTCTTATTTGGTTGCTTCGAAATGTATCATGCTCCGTAAAGCCAGCAATAGTATAATAAATGTAATTATAAAATGCAGCAGTTCCATCTCCTATTCTCCAAGTAGTATTAGTGTCTGAAGCTGTCTCCCAATTATACAGACGTAAAGTCTCTTCACAGTCTTTCTCATCCCAGCGCCAGTAATCAAAAATATGATAATAATCAGATTTACTTGTAAAACTTCTGTGATATTCCCCCGAAAGTGTATCCCACAAAGAAGCGTTGAAATAAAGTGGGTTACTAAACATTGCCGCTAAACGAAGCATTTGATATTGAATCTGTTTAGCAACTCCATTCATATAAACTTGTTTTTGGTGAAAATCAGGAGGCACACCTAGAAAACCAGCCTTGAAATGAGTAACTTCGAGGGGATTAACTCCCCACAAATTAAGAGATATTCCTGTTTGCTTTTTGACTGTTTCTACATGTCTAAAAAAATGCTTGTCACCAGCAGTTAAGATACTAACCATACCTAGATGCGGCAGCTTAAGCCAAGCTTTTAAATTAACCGCTATATTTGAACGTTTTTTTGAAATGTCATCAGCAATTATTATATTTTCCACCCCTAATTCTGAACACATTCTACTAATATTTCTACGACCCAAATCCGTAACCATACCCCAGTCATATGTGTACGTAATTGGCTTCATCTTGAGTTCGTTCACAACAAGGTGTAATCCCCAGCAACTATCACGCCCACCTGAAAAGGGGATAATACAGTCAGCCGAATTCTTTCTGCGATACGGCTCAACCAGTTTCATTAATTCATCTCGAGGTTTAGGATTATTCCTTGCGACATAATTTTCACAGTAGTTACAGATTCCAGAAGAGTTGAAAACGATATATGGCATCGTTTCCGGTAACAAACATTTTCTACACCGCATTAGATTATGATTTCGATAAACCAATAAAGATTCCTCGGCAGCAATAGAGCTTAACTTTGGTATAAGATCTCGATTTCTTTCCTTTATGTCATTTATTTGGATTGAACTAGACAGAGGAATATCAAATATAATAAAATCATTCAAAATCTGAGTTATTGATTCGCAGCCAATTTCATTAAGCGGAAATTTTTCAGAGGCAAAGTAAGTTTCATTGTCAATCTTTCCGACGTATAGGCTGCCATTATTAGAGAGAAGTAGTAGTTTACCGATATGTGGCAGCGCAACAGCAGCTGAAATTACCCCTTTGCATTGACTAAAAACCTTTTCTGCAGCCTCTTCTAATAATCCATTAGCATTAAGATGCTGTAAAATAACACCGAGAATAGCTTCTGAGTCAATTTCAAATTTTCTCTCTTGGTTTATATTTGACCAAACTTGTAACTCGTTAACAATGATGCCATTGTGTACCAACACAAGTCCATCTCTAACGACTGGTTGATTGTCTGATTGGCCATTAGTGATTAGCCTACTATGACCCATAACAAAATTTGTCTCGAGAGGCTCTATAGATTTAAGTAAGCGCTGAATATGATGGTCAGCACGGTGCACCCAATATTCTGATTTTTTATGAATCATCATGCCACTAGAATCTTTTCCACGCTGCTGGGAATGTAATACTAGCGCATTTAGATTCTTCTTATTTATACGACGATTTGCGATAATTCCGAAAATTCCACACATTTTGATCCTTGTTAAGATTGCATGCTTAATGTTTAATCCCGATATTTTTATAGAGCTCGATTAATTTAAATTCTTGTTGCTCCCATGAAATATCTTCTAAATCCTTTGAAATCCATGTTTTGCTATTAACTTTTGGATTTAAGATTGCATCGGCGATGCTCTCAAAATTTACATCGCAACAAAATCCAAGGTTGTAGCGCTCAACATATTCGCTAATATCCGGAAAGTTTGAAGCGACCACCGGAATTCCAGCGAATCCATACTCAAATAATTTATTGGGCAGGCAAAAATAGTCACTGAGTGATACACTTTCAACCATGCAAAGCCCGTAATCTGCTGATCTTACAATTGGAACAACTTGCGCATGTGGCACAGAATCATGAACGTGTATTTTATTATTTTCAATTGATGATTTTACTAATAAGTCTCTCAAGTCACCATAACCCAAAAAAACAACATGTGAATCTATTGATTGCAAACGAAATACATTTAAGATTAATTCTATCCCTCTACCATTAACGAAAGCACCAACATATATATATACTTTCTTATCTAAAGGGATGCTATACCTAGCTCGTAAATAATTCGTCCTGATATATTCTTCAGTTGAAAATACAGGAGAATTTAATATAACGATTGAGTTTTTATCTCCTAAATTAGTAAGATACCAGTCTTTTATACTCGGACTTACTACTATTATAGAATGAATAAACTTCCATACAATACTTTCAAAATTTCTTGTAATCCAACTCGATACTCTGCTTTGGCTATTTTTGTCCGATTCTAATTCATGTGCATCATAAATGATAATTGACCTTGTATATATTTTAATTATTATACCAAATAACAAAGCAAGTGTGTCGTGGCAGTGAACAACATCAGGTCGAAATGAGATACCCACAGTAATCATCTTAAATAACATTTCGATGAAAGTAACAATATGACGAATAAATCGTGGTAAGAAAGTAAATTTTCTAGAGATTATATTTATTCCCAAAATATCGATATTTTCAGGTAATTCAGATTGTTTATTTAGCACTCTTCCGACACCAATTCCAAATACCTTGTGACCCGCCCGATCTAAGGACATAATTTCTTTTAAGATTCGCGAGTCCGAGAGTATATCTGTATGGGTAATATGCAAAATTTTCATAATATTTCTTTCTTACTGTGTATTACTTATAAAATATTATAATTCTGAAAAGTTAATTTCGATTTAAATCTTGCGTGCTTTCGCTTTTTCCCAGGCAAGAAAATTAAACCATCTCCAATACCTAAAATTAAATTCTTTTTTAGATTCTTTCACTAATAACCATTCTTTTACCATTTCAGGCTGATTGAAACATTTTACTCTGTGTGCATAAGAAAACAATTCACTAACCCAAACATTTAGATTTGTTAGCCAATCTTTCTCTGGCGTAGCAAATCCTATTTTATCGTGTCTATCCAAAATCTCATCAGGAACAATTCCCCGCATTGCCTCACGAAATACATATTTAGTACGGCCATCTTCTGAAATAAGATATTCTTCAGGTAGAGAATATAGATATTCAACTAGATCAACATGTAAAAAGGGCACGCGACTCTCAATAGAGAACCTCATCGAATTTCTATCTTCATATCTTAGCAAGTGTGGCACGCTCGAGAAAAACAAAGTATCATACAACATTGCTCTAAGATAATCTGGCGTCCTTTCATTTTTAAAAATATTATGTCTTTTATGCCTTATAGTATTTTTTGCAAACCATCTATCTGAAATCCATTTTGGTTTCATTTCTTTAAATAAAATTTTTGTCGCTATTATTCTTAAAAATTCAGGCAATATTTCTCGAATAGCCATAATTAAGGTGTAAATTAAATTATAGTTTGGCTTTTTGCTGGCAGCCTTTAAAAACTTATAAGCTGCGATTAAGCGAAAAGATGATAACATTGAAGCCAAACGACCTGCTTGATAATATGAGTAGCCGCCCAGCAACTCATCTGCACCTTGACCATCTAGGATAACTTTAATTCCATTTTTTTGAGCTTCCTTAAAAACTCTATACTGTGCATATATGCTAGTACTACCAAAAGGTTCGCCTTGTGTTTTAATAAGGTCATCTAAATCTGTTAGCAATTCATTTGTATTGGCACTAACCTTGTGAGGAGTACATTTTGCAAATGAATTTACGAGATCAACCCAAGATTCCTCACATATTGCTTCTTCATCTGCTATGAAACTAAATGTATGTATTTCTAGGTCCGGATAAAGATGCCTAATAGCACAAACAATCGATGAGGAGTCTATCCCACCCGAAAGAGCAGCACCAACAGCAACATCGCTTCGCATATGTAGAGAAACACTTTTTAAAAATAACTCTCTAACTTTAATAACAGCCTCTTCGAAACTTACGTGTATTTTATTTGATAGCGAAATATCCCAGTATTTAATCGGTAAAATTTGAATATCTTGATTAGATCTACAGTTAATCTTTGCATAACTAGCTGCAGGCAAGAAATGTAAATCTCTGTACATAGACTGCTCGCCGGTATCACTTGATCCATTAATTAGATAATCATATGTTTCCTGTAGGGCACTAGAATTACTTACTCCAACTAAATCAAGCAGTGGTCCAGACTCTGAGGCAAAAGCAAGCCCCCCATCCCATCTGCACCAATAGAATGGCTTAATTCCGAAGAAATCTCGCGCTATGATTAGCGAATCCTCAATTGCATCATAATATACAAAAGAAAACATTCCTCTAAAGCGCTTAAGTGCATCCTCCCCCCAATGAGTTAGAGCATGAAGCACTACCTCAGTATCAGTCCCAGAATTAAAAATATATCCAACACTAATAAGCTGATCTCTCAACTCAATATAATTATATATCTCACCATTAAATACCAAAGAATATCTTTTATCTTCAGAATGCATCGGTTGATGTCCAGCATCACTCAAATCAATTATTGATAGTCGAACATGTCCCAGGACAATTCTTGAATTAAGCGTAGAGTCAGCCTTACCAAGCTGTAAATGATTTACATCAATTGCAGCCCAGCCACGCCCATCAGGCCCTCTATGGTCAATCTTGTCTAATAAACGTCCAATTTTTACTGGAATCTTATTATAATTTACCAATGCAATAAAACCACACATATTGTTTATCCGAATAAAATTTTTACTTGACCTTGAATAAAATATGCTAAAGATATAACTGTTACAATAAAAGCGAATTTATTACAACGCATTCTAAAGCTTCCATTTAATACCACCATAATAATCTGATACATCAAGTGGTTTAATCCTGACATAACAAAAAAAGAAAGTATAAAGAAGGGAATTAGTGTATACCAGTCTGTTATAACCAATTTTATCAATAACAATCCATATGCGATATATGTGGATCTATACAAACCTGCGTCTGATGAAAAAAATTTGAAAAGCATTGGTATGCAAAATATACAAACTGTCAAAATAAAGAACAAGATAGACGTAGTAATTATATTGCCTGTCCAAGCATAAAAAATACCAAGTGAGACGGTATTCACCGTTCCTTGTATTTGAGTTCCATAAATGCTTCTGTATACTATTTGATCTGACGGCATCGATGCGGCCTCATCCATTAGAAACGGATGATATGCAGGAAAAGTTTGGAAGTAGTTAAATAATGTTAGTGGCCCAACGTAAAAAACTCTTCGACTCAAACCAGAAATAGAATGATAGATGGCATCCATATCTAGTACATAATAAATGTGCATATTTTGTAATAGCACAATTAAAATTAGAATCAAAAATGCGATTAATCCAAATTTTATTGCAGTTACGTATGAAAACTCTTTTTTTCGAATTCCGTTTGCAAGAATAAATAATATTAATATATATACTATTGGCGATTTTTGTCCCGTTGCTAGTGTTACTAGCACATTAACAAGAAAAATAATTTTCCAATATCGTCGCTCCCCCAAAACATATAGAGATAACCAACACAGTGGCATCAAATTATAAAAAACATTTGAGTAAAATCCAAAGCTTTTAAATCCTGTTGTTGCTGCCTCCCTATCAAAATCAAGCAAAGCAGAATTATCCAACAATGATCTTAGTGGATTTGCTGGAATCACAGCCAAGTATAAGATAGCAACCCCTATGAAAGCAAATCCCAGAATAGTGTAAAAAAATATGTTCCAGGAATTGTTTGATTTATTTTCCTGCGAATTCATTGGGTTAATGTACAACACGTAACGAGTTGACTTCAATCGAAAAGTTAACAATGAAGCAATCACAATTGAAATAAAACCAATCCTTATCAATACTCCAACAGATTTGAATCCTTCCAGATCCATGTAGTAAGGATCCCAGTGCATAAGTATATAGCCGAAATAAATGTAAGCGAAATATGCAAAAGCGAATATAAATTGGGGTGACGGAAACATTTTACTTGCAGTTCTCAGCCAAATGTACCGAATACAATAGATAGCAAGAATTAATTCAGTAATTTCAAGCATTAATTAACTTTTATATGTCTCATACAATTCTTTATAGAGATTAATCAATATTTTCTCCTCCTCCTCCCAGCAAAATTTTTTTCTTACTCTCATTATGTTCATTTTAATTAGATTTAGATTTAAATTAATTAAGCTTTTAGCCGCTTCTCTGATTCCTTCTGCTGTATTTTGCTCAGCTATTACGCCTATACCTTCGGACTCAACTATATATTTCATCTCTTCCAAATTTGTTGCCAAGACAGGAATGCCAGCCATTAAATATTCAAAGAACTTATTGGGTGCACAATACCTGTGATTTAGACAATTATCCTCATAAGGTAGGACTCCACAATCTGCTGAACTTGTATACTTAATCAATTCATTAGGCATAACTGGTCTGTGCAAAAATATATTTGCACATTCACTTATTTTACTTCTTACTAAATTTTCTAATTTTCCTGAGCCCATTATTATTAACACACAATCTTCATTTTTCAAATTAGCAAATGCATCCAGCATTATTTCAATGCCACGCCCGTCTGATAGACCTCCCTGATATAAATAAATAAACTGATCCGCTCTTAAGTTAAAATATTTTCGAAAGTAATCTTGCTTTGATATTTCACAGTAATTTGGGCAGTTTTTAATTACTTTTGGCATTCTGATATTATAATTATTCTTATATTGTCTTGCAATTGCCTCACTTACATTAATTACTTCATCAGTAAAGTTTATCAGTATTCCTTCAATTTTTTTTGTTATATAAATAGACAAATTACCTTGATTCGGAATTGTATTGATTGCAAACTCATGACTGTCATAAACTATTTTTACATTCCACCTCCTAAATAGTTTCAATAACACCCCGGCAAATAGTGTGTTAAAATCATGACAATGTACTACATCCTCTCCAGAGTATGCACTGAATGCCCCCTTGATAAATATATAGTTGAATACAATTGATGATAAGCCTGGAATTAACAGCCTGCGTGAATTGTAATTAATAGAAATATGACGCTCGATCTCGTATTTTTGCTTTGTATTTACACTTAGCAAACTTACTGAAATTCCATTTAATTTTAAAGACTTAATTTCCTTAATAACTCGCGAGTCATTATCTAAGCTTGACTTTAGCAGCATTAATATTTTCATTTTAATAATTTTTATGTTTAAAGATTACTATAGCATTCATGGAAACAACTGCAAATAAATCTACAGACGTAAAAACAATTAACATCTCCAACATATCATTATTAAATAAATATGCTAACATACATTTAGACAGTATCGATAATAACGCAAATGCGAGTGATATGTGCTGCATTCTTAGCGCAACATGCGCACTGCTTGTTATTGAAAATATTAATATTAGATAGGTATATATTGAAAGAGATGAGGCGATTTGTCCCGATACATTCCAGCTTTCTCCAAAAAACTTAGTAAATATTTCAACTCCGTAAAAAGTCATTATCAAAGCAGGCCCCAACCCCAATAATGCCGAGATTAACCATATTCTGATCATTTCATTACTTATATTCTCACCATCTGCCACCTTTGCAGAAAATCTCTGAGCTAAAACTACTGATGCCACCCCACCAATAATTGATACCGGCAGCATCAGCACTTTAAGTGATAATGAAAGGTATCCCGCCTCCTGGCTTGTGAAATAATATGTAACAGCATAAAGTGGCAGCATTGCGGAAACAACACCAACCAAGGCTTCTGGTGTCGAATATAGCGGGAAATCCTTATACTTGATTAGCAACTCTTTACTTTTTTGTAAATCAAGCAGCATGAACCTAGATTTTCCAGCACTTAAAATTGTTGGCCACAAAAGCCATAACAAACCTGCTAATTGTCCGATTATTGTCGCATAAACCAGGTCCCCAGAACTCAAATTTTGCTCGAATAGTATTACAAATAGTACATTTATACTTGCATTGCTTAGTGATTGAACTATTTTAGAACCTGCTATTTGTTTGTATTTCTTCAACCTATTTAACCAAGTAACAAATATTTGTATTATGCCATTCATAATCATTGATATTGGTATCAGCAGATATATTATGCTGATTAACATATCTAGGCAATATAATATTCCTACAATAGCCAATACTGCAGTTGAACTCAAAATTGATAGGCAGATTGCCAATCCAAGTAGCTGCCTTGCTTCGAATTTCTTTTTTGGTAAAATTATACTTACATCATACCTAAATGAAGAAATAGTTGATAGAGTCGAAGAAATTGCCACAAAAAGTGCCCACTCTCCAAATGCTGATACTGGGTAATGTCTCGCTAAAAAAGGCATTACCAGAATCAGGATAAGTTGTGATGCTAATGAGGCGCCAAATAATGCGCTTATATTTTTGATGATTTGCATTAATATTTATTTATTTTAATTCCTCTTTCAATTACTCCGTTATGATTTCAATTACTTTATATGCTGCGCGACCATCACCATAGAGTGACGTTTGATTTATTTGAGGAGCTTTTGCATTTTGTGCTGCATTAATAATCGATTTTATATTTATACCTACTAATTGATTCCACCCTACTTCTACTGTTTCCACCCATTCAGTTTCATTACGTAAGGTTAGGCAGGGTACTTGGTGGAAATATGCTTCTTTCTGCATCCCGCCTGAGTCTGTGATAATTAAACTCGCACTCATCTGTAGTCGTTGCATTTCTAGGTATGGTATTGGATCTATTACCGTTAAACCATTCAGCGCATCATTTCTATGGTATTCCTGAATTTTCGCCTTTGTTCGCGGGTGGAGTGGTAACACAACGGGAAGGTCTTTAGAAATAGCTCTTAAAGCGCAGACTATGTTGTTCAGGTTCGACGCGTTATCCGTGTTTTCCTGCCGGTGTACTGTACACAGAACAAAATTTTTGTGTTTCAAACCAAACCGCTCAAGGCTGACTTTTTCTTGAGCGTATTGGCGGTAGTACATTACGGAGTCGTACATCACATCGCCAATATTTTCGATTCGCTGTATCATGTTTCTTTTGGATATTGTGTTACTGGGAAAGGGATATCCTTCACTTTTAAGGTTTTTTACAGCAGTTTCTGTTGGACAAAGTAGCAGCGTTGAAATACGGTCCGTTAGTACTCTGTTAATTTCTTCTGGCATATTCGGGTTGTGCGAGCGTAGCCCAGCTTCAACATGCGCCACAGGCACATGTAGCTTTGATGCCGCCAGCGTGCCTGCTATCGTTGAATTTGTGTCGCCGTAGACCAGCACCCAATTAGGTTTTTCCAGTTTAATCAGCCCCTCGATTCCCTCAAGCATCCGTCCGGTCATAGCACCGTGGTCAAGACCTGAAACACCGAGGTTGTATTTCGGTTTTGGGATGTTCATCTGCTGAAAGAACACCTCTGACATATTGTTGTCGAAATGCTGACCTGTGTGAACGATGATTTCCTCTATGTCTTCACGCTCTCGGAGAGCACGGCTAACGGTAGCTCCCTTTATAAACTGAGGGCGTGCACCGAAGACAGTCAGTATTTTAGTAACCATTGTGCTGGAGCAAGTTAGTGACAATCAGCAGTTGTTGCTCTTCGGTCATGTCAGAGCTCATCGGTAAACTCATCACTCTCTCAGCTACCGCATCTCCAATAGGCAACTGAACGCCTGCATCGGCCACAGCAGGTTGCTTGTTGAGTGGAATAGGGTAGTGCACCGCAGTTGGAATGCCAGCTTGCTTCAACTTTTCTTGCAAGTTTTCACGGTCATGCACTTGAACTGTGTATTGGGCCCAGGCGCTGGTGTTGTGATGCTCCAGATGTGGGGTGACGATTAGTTCAGTAGATGGATCTACGGCTTCGCGGGGATGGAAGCACAACAGCTCGTTGTATTTATCGGCCACGCGCTGGCGCTGGGCAAGTTCTTCGTCCAGCACGGCCAGTTTGGGCAGTAGGATCGCAGCTTGAATGGTATCCAGACGACTGTTCACGCCCACGCGTATGTGGTGATAACGACGGTCTTGGCCATGGCGGGCGATTTGGCGCATTACTTTTGCCAGTTCGTCGTCGTTCGTAAAAATGGCGCCGCCATCTCCATAACAACCCAACGGTTTACTGGGGAAGAAGCTTGCGCATGCCACCGTGCTCAGGTTGCAGCTTTTGCGGCCCTTGTAGGTTGCGCCAAAGCTTTGTGCCGCATCTTCAATGACCGGGATTCCGTACTTGGCCGCGATTGCATTGATGGCGTCAAAGTCTGCACATTGGCCGTACAGGCTGACGGGGATGATGGCTTTGGTCCGAGGGGTAATGGCAGCCTCGATCAATGCAGGGTCCACGTTATAAGTGCGGGGATCAATATCAACGTACACAGGCTTTGCACCGAGTAGGGCCACCGTCTCTGCAGTAGCGATGTAGGTAAAGCCTGGCGTGATCACTTCATCACCTGGGCCAATGCCAAGTGCCATTTCTGCAATTTGTAATGCATCTGTGCCATTGGCTACGCTGATACAGTATTTTGCACCAACATAAGAGGCAAGCTTTTCTTCAAGTTCTGCGACCTCAGGGCCCAAGATGTATTGGCCATGATCAAGCACGCGCTGGATGCCTGCGTTAATGTCTTTCTTCAAACGCTGGTACTGGCTTTTAAGATCGATGAATTCCATGGCGGTTACTGAGGTTGTTTGGTCAATGTGTTGCCGCTCAGGATGTACAATTCACCCGTGTGCTGGCATTCAGCTTGAGCCTCCCCTTCAAGGGGGAGATCGAGCTGATATCCGTATTCACTCATCCAGCCAATTTGGCGGGCGGGCATACCGACCATTAGCGCATAAGGTTTGACGTTTTTGTTGATGACCGCACCAGCACCTACAAATGCATATTCACCCACGGTAGAGCCACACACAATGGTGCAGTTGGCTCCAAGGGTTGCACCTTTTTTGACAAGAGTATCGCGGTATTCGTTTTTCCGCTCAATCAGTGATCTGGGGTTATAGACATTGGTGAATACCATGCTGGGACCACAAAAGACACCTTCTTCAAGCGTGACGTTGTCGTAAACGCTGACGTTGTTCTGAATCTTGCACTTGTCGCCTATGGTGACTTTATTGCCCACAAAGACGTTTTGTCCAAGTGAGACGCCTTTGCCGATTTTGGCCCCGCCGCACACGTGCACAAAGTGCCAGACGCGAGAGCCCTCGCCTATTTGTGCACCTTCATCAACTATTGCACTCGGGTGGACTGAATAGTTCATGACAATTGACTCACAAATGGGTGAACTTCATTGCCATCGCCTTTGATAACTTGTGCAGTGCGTATGACGTTGACAGTTTCTATGCAATGTTGTGCATCACTCAGGCCGTAACCACGTCCAGCCAAGATTTCGCTGTAGCTTGTAGTGTGCAAGTCAGTAAAGCCCTCACTAAATTCGAGCTGTTCGCCGCTGATGTCAATGTTGCGGTAGGTCGTCTTTTTGCCTTGCACATCGGGAGGTAAGTCATTTGCATCAATCGATAAAAACCAGCGAACGCGGGCACACTCGTATTCCAAATAACCTGCCGCTTTTTGAGTGCCGCTGTGGTGCACGACGTTACGCTGCAGCCTACCAAAAATAAAGTGCAGCATATCGTAAAAGTGCACGCCAATGTTAGTGGCCACACCGAATGATTTGCGATTGTCACCTTTCCAGCTTTCCATGTACCACTTGCCTCGGCTGGTAATGTAGGTGAGCTCGACATCGAATTTGGTGTCTGCCGGGGCAGCGGCGACTTTGTCGCGCAGTTTCAGGATGGCGTCATGATGGCGCAGCTGTAGGATATTGTAGACGCGTTTGCCTGTTTCTTGCTCCACCAAGGCCAGCTCGTCCATGAGCTCGGGGGTGGGCACTAGGGGTTTTTCGCAGATGACGTCGCAGCCTAGGCGCAGGCCTGCAGCAATGTGGGGGTGGTGTAAATAGTTGGGCGAGCAAATGGCCACGTAGTCGAGCTGAGTGGCAGGGCTACGCTGCAGCTGGTGGGCAAATTCTTGAAAGCGTTCGAACTCTGTAAAGAATTCGCTGTGCGGCGAAATGCTGTCGATGATGCCGACCGAGTCGTTTATGTCATAAGCCACGGATAGGTTGTGGCCTAAGTCTTTGATGGCCCGCATGTGACGGGGTGCGATGTACCCGGCAGCGCCGATAAGTGCAAAATTTTTCATGTGAGTTTTTTTAGAATCGGAACACAGTAAAGCCTGCTTCAAGCATGGCATGGCGGTCGTACAGAGTTTTGAGGTCGGCAGCAACGGGCTGGTGGACGTTGGTGCAGTAGCTTTTTAGAGTCTCGGGTGACAATGCCCGAAACTCCTGATGGCCCACCGCGATGACGAGACTGTCGACCGGATTTTGGGCGCTTATTTCGTCCAGTGTGATGCCGTACTCATGTTGGACTTCGGCAGCGTCGGCCCAGGGGTCTGTCACCACGACGGTCGCGCCCCAGCCTTGCAGTTCTTTGACCAAATCGGCCACTTTGCTATTGCGGATGTCGGGGCAGTTTTCTTTGAAGGTTATGCCCATGACGCCGACTTTACTGCGGGCTACGTCGATCCCGTTTTGAAGCATGCGCTTGATGACGTTACGAGCTGCGTAGCGGGCCATGTTGTCGTTCATTCGGCGGCCAGCCAAGATGATTTGCGGGTGGTAGCCGAGTTCTTCGGCTTTGTGCGTGAGGTAATACGGGTCTACGCCAATGCAGTGGCCGCCGACCATGCCCGGCCTGAAGGGCAGGAAGTTCCACTTGCTGCCTGCAGCCTCCAACACCTCAAGTGTGTCTATACCGATGCGCTCGAAGATGACTGAGAGCTCGTTTACGAAAGCAATGTTCAAGTCGCGTTGGCTGTTTTCGATGACCTTAGCAGCCTCTGCCACCTTTAGGCTGCTAGCCTTCCAGGTACCAGCTTTGATGATAGTGTTATAGAGTGCATCCACCTCTTCAGCCACAGTGGGCGTACTGCCGCTAGTGATCTTCTTAATTGTAGCGAGGGTGTTTACTTTGTCGCCAGGGTTGATGCGCTCGGGGCTGTAGCCGCAGAAGAAGTCTTGGTTGAACTTGAGGCCACCAACCTTTTCGAGCACGGGAACGCACACTTCTTCTGTAGCACCGGGGTACACAGTGGATTCGTAAATGACGATATCGCCCGCTTTGAGCACTTTACCCACAGTTTCGCTGGCCTTGAGAAGCGGCGTCATGTCGGGGCGGTTAGCCTGGTCCACTGGCGTGGGCACGGTGACAATAAAGATTTGGCACTCACGCAAATCATCTAGCCGATTGCTGAACTGCAACTGAGTAGCTTCTTTTAGTTGCCCAGGGCTACATTCGAGCGTGTGGTCTTGGCCGGACTTCAACTCGCCAATCCGGCGCTGGTTGATGTCAAAACCTAAAACAGGACGCTCTTTACCGAATTCGACTGCAAGCGGCAGGCCTACATAGCCCAAGCCAATGATCCCAATTTTTTTCATTTCTTTATTTTTAAGTTGTTTAATTTGTACTGCCCGCTAAATTCCAACATCAGGATTTGTCCAACTGACCAGATTTCGCAAAATTCAAGACGCTTGTATCCTCAGCACTAAAAGCCTCTATCTCAGCCCTTAGCGCTTCGTACTCAGCCATCTTGCGCTTTACAAATCGCCCAGTCAACAAGGCCTTTTCTGCTGCACCCACGGGCGTCAACAGATAAACGTAGCCAAACTTGTTTTTCGACTGCTTAAAGTTGTGAACTTTGACCAACCCCTTTTCAATCAACGCATTTAGGCAATAGTTCAAGCCACTGGTGCTGACGCCCAACTTTTGAGCAATTTCTCTTTGGGTCAAGTCAGGATTGACTTGCAGCATGTGCAAAACCCTAAAGTTAGTGTCTTCTTGCAGCTGAGCTCTTCTACTGGTCATTGGATTGGTCAAATTAGCCACGCTACCGCCGAACCAAACTCCCAAGAATCCGGCACGCCTAGATTTCAAACAAATTTATTTGTTCGAATTCGTATGATTGTATGGGCACTTGTCCTCTTTTCCATAAAAATCTGGCGATATTTATCAAAAATATCGATGATTGATGAGAAGCTTACAGGGCAGCTTGCTTCGAGCAAAGACACTCCCTCCACGATGTCGCCTGCTTATTGTTCAAGCTATGCGTTTGATGACCCACGCCTCTTTGACCTTTTGGAACTGGTCCGAAGTATCCGGATTTTCTTTGGCGTTACGAATTGCTCTACTTACAAACGCCACCAGCACACCCAGGAACAGCCCCGCAAAAGCGGACACCAGCACGATGATGGCACGTTTAGGCTTTGATTTTCGTTCAGGCGCTTGGGCGACGTCAACCACTTGAATAAGCGGGCCTTCTTTGGACTCATCTACTCGCGCTGACTCGTATTGCGCAATGAGCACGCCCATCATGGCTTCCCGTGCTTTAATATCCCGGTAGGACTTCACAGCCAGCTGTTGCAAGGGGGACGTCTTTTCGTCACTACCGCTGCCCTGTTCTAACTTTTTCAGCTGAGAACGCAAGGCGCTAAGTTCCCCAGCTAAGCGCTGTACATCAGGATTTTGCTGGGTGGCAAAGTTGCTCATGGCAGATAGCTGCACCTCTTTGGCCGCAATTTGACCTCGCATTTCTGCACTAGCACGCACGCTGCCCTCGGCGATGACAGCGGTGACTTGCATTCCTGACTTTTCTTTGGCAGAGCGGAAGTTGGCCTCAGCTTGGGCCAACTCTTCTTGGGTCTTGGCGATTTGCTGCTCGAAGAACACGCGACGCTGTTGAGCGTCGGTCACTGCCAATCTACCCATGAGGTTGCGTAGTTCATCAACGTGAGTGTTTGCTAGCTTGGCTGCGAACTCTGGCTCCTTGTCGTCAGCTTCGATGGTGATGAGTCCAGATTTTTTATCTGAAGTAATTTTGACCGCGCCCCTCATGGCCTCACGGGTTTCGAAAATTGTTTTCGTATTGTAACGCTCATACAAATTCAGTTTATCAATAACCTCCCGCTGTAAGCTCTCGCTCTGCATAAAAGCGATGTACATTTCATCGGGGCTTTTGATGCCCGCTGCACCGCCCGCCAAACCAGCCAAGGCACCAAGGCTAGCCAACGCAGACGCAGCCCCACTTTGCTGCTGTTGAGGAGGCATCATGACAGTTTTGGCCGTGAAGATGGGCGTCATCAGCATGCTCACCACAATGGCGAGCGTGGTGGTAATGGCAGGTATGGCAAACAGAGTTTTCTTTTCTTCGCCAAGGGCAATGGCCAAGTCAAGAAGACTGATTTCATCTTCTTCAACCTCGACCACGGGTAATGCGTTTTTTTCAGCCATGGTGCGCCCTTAGTAACCCAAAGCCTTGAGGCCCGCAGCGCCAAGACCAAGTTGGTAGAAGATTTGTGTGATGTCTTTGGCGTTGCGCACCACAGCACTCCAAGTGGCTTCGCGGTCAAGCTTGTCTGGCATAACGATTGAGTCACCCGGCATGACCTTCATGCCATTGATAGAGCCAAACCAGTTGCCGTTGCTTGTAAGCGCCGAGCCATCAGCCCGAACCAAAATAACTGAATCTCTGTCAGCACCAGAACCAACGCCTGCAAGCTTCAGATAGTCGTTAACTGTTTGGTCTTTCTTGTAAATCAATGCAGACTCGGTGTTAACAGCACCATACACGTACACAAAGTCTGGCCGGGTAGGAATAATGAAACGGTCACCATTTTGCAAGCGCAAGTCTGGAATTTTGGTTAAAAAATTTGCAGTGTCTGGCTCAAGGCCTAATGCGATACGGCCCTCTGGCTTCAACGAGCGAATACGCTCCAAGGCTTGTCGCTGCGCTTGCTGAGCCGCCAAGATTCTGGCTTGAGAAATGGCAGCATCTGAGGCTGCACCCAAACTCTGACTGGCTTGCGCCAGCTGAGCGCTTGACTCACTCTCTAAACGGCGCACCAGTTTGTCAAGATTGTCTATCTGGCTCTTACGCACCTCATCCCGATAGAAGGCTGAGCCAAACAAATAAGCGTCTGGCGTTAAGCCGCCAGCTCGCTGCAACACAGCTGAGAGTGTTTCGCCGGGCTTGGCCTGGTAAATACCAGGCTTATTCACTTCGCCCTCAACGCGAACCATGATGCGCCGCTTAGCAATGGGCACACGCATATCGGTAGCAGAGAAGACTGTGACCACATCCCCAGCTTGAAGCAAATGGTTGTCTTCATCTTTGGGGTTAGCAAGGACTTTGCTGAGGCTAAACGTCACCAAGCTAACGCTTAGATCTTGGCGGTTGAGGCGCTCAATGACTGCATAGTCCCAGTTGATTTCGTCGTACAAGTTACCCACAGATTCGGCCACTGAAGGCACGGTGTTGCGCTCATTTACTTTGATGGGTGCTTGGTTAGAAAACAATCGAGCTTGGCGTGACTCGCGATAGGCCTCGATGGTGCGAGCTTCGCGCTCCGCGGTCGCAGTGCGACCGTCGTATTCTTTGGTAGCAGGCTTTTGTTGTGCATTCTGTGCGGCGGGTGAGTTGAGCATCCGTTCAGACTCACTCACTGCCTTCAAACGCGCCTCGCGCAAACCTTTTTGGTCAATACGCACGTCAAGCACTGGGTCGTCCAGCAAGTCTTCCGACATGATTTCGCGCTCTCGCAGTGCGCGTTCACGCTGGTTGCCATCAAACAGCACCTCGTTTTGGCGGCGCACAGAGTCGCGGCTGATGAGGGTTGCTTTGTTGGGAATGAGGTCGCTCACGCGCATGCCTTCGCGCCAGGCCATGCGGGTGGGTTGAGCCACATTGCCGCGCAAGGTCACGGCATTGCCAAGCTCTGGGGTGATGGCGTTGACCGTCACTAAGTCGCCGTTTTTCAAGGGCGTTTTAAGGCCTTGGGCATTGAGAACCACGTCTTCAACCCGGCGGGGTTGGCTTTGCTCTGGGCTCAAGCGCTCGAGCACTGCACGGCGTGGGTCTGCCACTACTGGCAGGCCACCTGCCACGTTGAGCAGTTGCTCCAAGGTTTCATTGGCTGCCTTGATTTCATAAACAGCGGGGTTGTTGACCTTGCCCACCAAGGCCACAAAACCCACCGCTTCTGGAATGACGATGACGTCACCATCGACCAGCTTGACATCGCCCACATTGTTGCCCTGGGCCAAAAAGCTGTAGAGGTCAAACTCTGTCACCACTTGTCCCGCACGCTTGAGCTGAACACGTCGCATAGAGCCTGCGGCATTGGGGCCGCCGGTGGCAAACAAGCCGGTGGTAAGTGTTGATAGGCTGCTGAGCGAATAGCTGCCAGGACGGCGCGCTTGGCCCACGACGTATACCGTGATGGTGCGCAACTGCCCCATGG
>JACCDN010365567.1_pt1 | contig 42538 bp, 40 predicted proteins | sample 7441691 | NCBI WGS metagenome assembly JACCDN01 (sample SAMN15323439, study PRJNA562643) | freshwater metagenome | isolation source: river surface water | place: USA:Blue River Watershed | collected 2017-08-16 | reverse complement strand
CGCCCAGTTTCTGGGTTAGAGTATCTAAGTCTTGGAAACAAGATACGCGGATGTGGCTCAGTTGGTAGAGCACAACCTTGCCAAGGTTGGGGTCGCGAGTTCGAATCTCGTCATCCGCTCGCAGCGGGCGTAAGCCCCATGCAGTTGACCGATAGGTCGGCTGAATTGGTGGAGTGGCTGAGCGGCCCAAAGCAGCAGCCTGCAAAGCTGTAAAACCACGGGTTCAAATCCCGTCTCCACCTCAAAGTATTGAATGTTTCACCTCGGTCGATTGGCGCAGCGGTAGCGCACTTCCTTGACATGGAAGGGGTCACTGGTTCGATCCCAGTATCGACCACCAAGAAAAAGACCCTCCATAAGGAGGGTCTTTTTATTTGAGCTTCAGCGTTTTAGCTGTACTTTCCAAGACTTCTGCAGCGAGCTTCGGGTTTCCATTTAGATCGATTCCCAACGACGGAATCATCTTGCTGAGTTTTTTCTCCCAACTCGAATACCTGCTTGCAAAGGATTTACTCATGACTTCAAGCATGATGTGTACAGAGGTTGATGCACCAGGCGATGCTCCAAGCAATCCAGCAATGCTTCCGTCGGCCGAAGATACGACTTCGGTGCCAAATTGTAAAGTGCCAGAGCCATCTGGCAGACGTTTAATTACCTGTGCGCGTTGCCCCGCAACAATAAGTTTCCAATCCTTAGGATCTGCATCCGGATAGAAATCCTTCAGTGCGGCGAATTGCGCAGCTTTCGATTTGGTCAGTTCGCCGACCAAATACTTGATCAAGCTTAGGTTTCGAACTGCCACCGAAAGATAAGGTCGAAGATTTGAAGGTCTGACAGCAAGGGGGAGATCCAGGATCGAACCGTTCTTTAGGAATTTAGGGATTGCCCCGGCGTATGGTCCAAACAACAGCGAAGATTTTCCGTCGACAACGCGAGTGTCTAAGTGTGGAACCGACATCGGCGGCGCACCTACTGACGCCTGGCTGTAAACCTTAGCGGAGTGCTGTGAAACGATCTCCGGATTCGTGGTTTGAAGGAACGAACCACTCACGGGGAATAAGCCATATCCCTTAGCTTCAGGGATGCCAGATTTTTGCAACAATTTGAGAGCCCAGCCACCCGCTCCAACAAATACAAATTTGCTTTCGGTGTAACTTGTCTCGCCCGTGTGCTTGTTCTTTGCTGTGATGTGCCAGCCATCTGGAGTTCTGCGAATCTTAGTAACCTCGGTGCTGGTGTGAACCGGGATGTCACTCTCTCGCAGGTAACCAAATAGCTGTCGTGTAATCGCACCAAAATCTACGTCGGTACCCGAATCAATTCGAGTGGCTGCAATTAGCTCGTCAGTAGAACGTCCTTGCACGAGTAATGGAGCCCACTTGCCAATTTTCTTGTGGTCTGTAGTGAATTCAAAGCCCTTAAAAAGCGGTTGTTTCTTTAGCACCTCTGAACGTCTGCGCAGATAGTCAACATCCTTGTCGCCTTTGACATAGGTCATGTGCGCGGTTGAGTGGATGAAGGATCTAGGGTCGGCCAGAATTCCTTGTTTGACCAGATAGGCCCAGAATTGCCTACTCAGCTGGAACTGTTCGTTAATCTGAATCGCCTTTGCCGGTGACGGAAGCGAGCCATCCTTGCTGTCGGGCATGTAATTGAGCTCGCAAAGAGCCGCGTGCCCGGTACCGGCATTATTCCAAGGGTTTGAACTTTCGAGTGCGACGTCATCCAGCCGTTCAAAGGCAACCATTTTGAAGCTCGGTTCCAGAAGGTTAAGAAAGGTACCGAGGGTAGCGCTCATGATACCGCCACCGATGAGGGCGACGTCAACCTTCTGGAATTTGCTCACCAAATGATTTTACGTGCGCTTAGGCGACTGAAGTTCCTAATAGGAACCCAATTGCATAGGTGATTCCCATAGTTAGTAGTGACACGGTTACGTTTCTAACGATTGCCCGCAAACTCTTCGCGCCACCAATTTTCGCCCCAACGTAACCGGTTAGTGCAAGCGATAGGGCCACTGCAAGTACAGTTGCATAGATTCGAATGTCCTGCCCAAAACTCGTGACCGCTAGCAATGGTAGAAGAGATCCCGCTGCGAAAGCAATCAATGAGGCTACAGCGGCATGTATCGGATTCACGTGTTGGTCAGGGTCGATGCCAAGTTCGGCTTCTGCGTGTGCTCTCAAGGCGTCCTTAGCGGTCAATTCTTCGGCCACTACGGTAGCGGTTTCAAACGAGAGTCCCTTTTGCTCGTAGAACCAGATGAGTTCGCGCAATTCCTTTGCTGGGTCGTCTATAAGTTCCTGTCGCTCTTTCTCAAGTGATGCAATTTCACTGTCGCGTTGCGCGGAAACGGAGGTGTATTCACCACCGGCCATTGAGATGGAACCTGCTACAAGACCCGCAACACCGGCGATAAAAATCGCCGAAGTGTTTTCAGGATTTGCTCCGGCAACACCCATTACGAGACCTGCGGTTGAAACAATTCCATCGTTAGCGCCTAAGACGCCGGCCCGTAGCCAATTGAGCTTGGCGGCCATTGAGTTTTTCTGGAATTCCTCAGATGCGATGATTGCATCCTCAACGCGAATTTGTTCGACTTCGCTTTTGCTCTTACGACTAAGAATTCCCATAGGCACAAGGAAACACCATCTGATGGCTGTTTTCTAGCAAGGCTCGCCTAAGCCCGTGGCTAGAATTGCAGAGATTGAAAGGTGCCATTTTGAAGGTCACAGTTGATGGAGTAGCAACCGAGCTTGCCGCCGGGGCAGATGGTTTTGGTCTATTCACAGACAAAGGCATTGTTGCGATGCGCGTCAACGGTGAGTTACGCGACCTGGCGCACAAGCTGAGCGATGGTGACAGCGCTGCGGGAGTCTCCATCTCAAGTCCGGATGGATTGAACATTCTTCGTCACTCGGCAGCCCACGTTTTGGCTCAGGCGGTGCAGAACATTAATCCTGAGGCAAAGCTTGGAATCGGTCCACCGGTCACCGATGGCTTTTACTATGACTTCGATGTCGAGACCCCCTTTACTCCCGAAGATCTTCGAGCTCTTGAGAAACAGATGGAAAAGATTATTCAGTCGGGTCAGCGTTTTATCCGCCGCGTCACCAACGATGCAGATGCGCGAGTCGAACTCTCGAACGAGCCATACAAGCTCGAGCTGATCGGTCTAAAGGGTGGCGATGTTGGTGAGGGAGCAGCTGAGGTTGGAGCAGGCGACCTAACCATTTATGACAACGTAGATCCGGCCAGTGGGTCCACAATTTGGAGAGATCTTTGCCGAGGGCCCCACCTTCCAAATACCCGCATGATTGGTAACGCTTTCGCACTTACCCGCGTTGCGGCAGCATACTGGCGCGGAAATGAAAAGAACAAACAGCTTCAACGCATTTACGGCACCGCATGGCCAACCAAAGATGAATTGCGTGCACATCAGGAACGGCTTGAAGAAGCGGCTAAAAGAGATCACCGAAAGCTCGGTCAGGAGCTCGACTTGTTCTCATTCCCTGAGGAGATTGGTTCTGGCTTAGCGGTTTTCCATCCGAAGGGTGGAATCATGCGTCGAGTCATGGAGGACTACTCCCGCAAGCGTCACGAAGAATCTGGTTACGAATTCGTCTATTCGCCTCACATAACTAAGTCGAATCTTTTTGAAATCTCAGGTCACCTTGGTTGGTATGCGGATGGCATGTTTCCGCCGATGAAACTTGATGAAGAAGTAGACGACCAGGGGATTGTTCGTAAGCAGGGCCAGGACTACTACCTGAAACCGATGAACTGCCCGTTCCACATTTTGATTTACCGTTCACAGTCACGCTCTTATCGTGATCTTCCACTTCGAATGTTTGAGTTCGGCTCTGTTTACCGATACGAAAAATCTGGGACACTTCACGGTCTAACGAGAGTGCGCGGAATGACGCAGGATGACGCACACCTATTCGTAACCCCTGAATCAATGGAAATTGAACTTACCAATGTGCTCAACTTCGTGCTCGGTCTACTTCGCGATTACGGGCTTGACGATTTCTATCTAGAGCTTTCCACCAAGGAAGATGGGAATCCAAAGTTCGTCGGTGACGACAAAGTTTGGCAGACTGCGACCGCGACTCTAGAGAAGGTTGCCAAGCAGTCCGGGCTCGAACTTGTTCCAGATCCAGGGGGAGCTGCTTTCTACGGACCGAAGATCTCTGTACAGGCACGTGACGCAATCGGGCGAACATGGCAGATGTCTACGATTCAATTGGACTTCAATTTGCCTGAGCGATTTGAGCTCGAGTACACAGCGCCAGATGGTTCGCGCCAACGCCCGGTAATGATTCACCGCGCACTCTTCGGATCAATCGAACGATTCTTCGGTGTGCTCACTGAGCACTACGCGGGGCACTTCCCTCCATGGTTAGCCCCACTCCAGGTAGTCGGAATTCCAGTAGCGGAAGAATTTGGCGGTTACCTCGACGAGATTGCTGCTGAGTTACGTAGTCATGGAATTCGGATCAGTGTGGACCACAGTGATGATCGCATGCAAAAGAAAATTTTGAACCACACCAAAGCAAAGGTTCCGTTCATGCTAATTGCCGGCGGGCAGGATCGCGATTCCGGCGCAGTGTCTTTCCGATTCCGTGACGGCACCCAAGAGAACGGTATTCCTGTAGCGGACGCTATTGCGCGAATCCGTGCGATTGTCGACAACAAGACCCAGGTATAGTTTTGGAAAATTCCGCAGACCTACCTGGCGTTCCAAATGCATTTCAGCATTTGTGGACTCCGCATCGTTTGGTGTACATCCAAGAAGGTCAGCAGCCGGCCGATCACGAATGTCCCTTCTGCCTTGGTCCTGGCATGTCAGATGAGAAGGCTCTAATCGTTCATCGTGGGAAAACAGGTTTTGTCCTATTGAATTTGTTTCCGTACAACAGTGGGCATCTCTTAGTGTGCCCGTATCGACACGTACCCACCTATGATTTAGCAACCGCTGAAGAAGTGAATGAGATGGCGGAACTCACCCAGCAGGCCATGCGAGTGCTCAGCGGAGTAAGTCGAAATCATGGCTTCAACATTGGGATGAATCAGGGAGAGGTAGCTGGGGCCGGAATTGCAGGCCACCTTCACCAGCACATAGTGCCCCGTTGGCGCAACGACGCAAATTTCTTTCCGATTATTGCGGAGACAAAGGCGTTGCCACGACTGCTCGGCGAGGTCCGTGAAGAAATAGCCTCTGCTTGGGACAAATACTCCGCTTAGAATTGGGCTATGAACGAAATCAAGCCAACCACTGGAACTTCTCTCGTCAAGCGCGGTTTAGCCGAAATGCTAAAAGGCGGAGTAATCATGGACGTGGTTACCCCGGAACAAGCGAAAATTGCTGAAGATGCTGGTGCCGTTGCCGTAATGGCGCTTGAGCGCGTTCCTGCTGACATTCGCGCCCAGGGCGGAGTAGCCCGAATGTCAGACCCTGACATGATCGACGGAATCATCAAGGCCGTTTCCATTCCTGTTATGGCTAAGGCTCGCATCGGTCACTTTGTTGAGGCGCAAATAATTCAATCTCTAGGTGTCGACTACATCGACGAATCAGAAGTTCTAAGTCCTGCCGACTACGTCAACCACATCGACAAGTGGAAGTTCACAACACCATTCGTTTGTGGCGCGACAAACCTTGGTGAAGCGCTGCGCCGTATTACCGAAGGAGCTGCAATGATTCGCTCTAAGGGTGAGGCTGGCACCGGAGATGTGTCCGAAGCAACCAAGCACATCCGCACCATCAGTTCGGAAATCCGTGCACTTGCAGCTAAAACCGAGGACGAGCTCTACGTTGCTGCCAAAGAGTTGCAGGCCCCATACGAGTTAGTTCGTGAAGTCGCCACCACTGGAAAGTTACCTGTGGTTATGTTCACCGCCGGTGGAGTCGCAACTCCAGCTGACGCTGCGATGATGATGCAACTTGGAGCTGACGGTGTTTTCGTTGGTTCAGGAATCTTCAAGTCCGGTGATCCTGTAGCGCGTGCTAAGGCAATTGTTAAAGCAGTCACTTTCTACAACGACGCCGATGTCCTTGCTCAGGTGAGTCGCGGTTTGGGTGAGGCAATGGTCGGCATCAATGTGAACGACATTCCTGCGCCACACCGGCTTGCCGACCGCGGTTGGTAATTGAGCACAAAGACTGTTGGTGTTCTCGCCCTTCAGGGCGACGTTCGTGAGCATGTTCAAACACTGAACAAGCTCGGGGTCGATGTGATAGAGGTCAAGACTCCGGCCGAACTGTCAAGAGTTGACGCCTTAGTGATTCCAGGCGGCGAATCGACGACCATTTCCAAACTATCCGAAATTTTCGGAATGTTTGATCCCATAAAGCAGGCCATCTCTAACGGTCTCCCAGTATTGGGTACCTGTGCAGGGCTGATCATGCTGGGAGACATAGCGGATCCAGCATCTGGGCAAAAGTCATTTGGTGGCCTGGATGTCACAGTAGTTCGAAATGCTTTTGGCAATCAGAATGATTCTTTCGAAGCAGACCTTTCCGTGACGGGGATTCAAGGCAGCGTTCACGCAGCTTTTATCCGTGCTCCCATAGTTCAGCGTGTTGGCGATGGCGTTGAAGTCATTTCAAAGTTGGCGGATGGTCGCATCGTTGGCGTCAAGCAAGGTAAGGCCATTGGTATCTCGTTTCATCCCGAAGTAACGGGGGAAACTCGCATCCACCAACTGCTAATTGACTTGATTTAGATAAACTTTTACAAAATATTCACTACTGGGAGCATTATGTCTGGCCACTCCAAATGGGCTACTACAAAGCACAAGAAAGCCGCCATCGATGGCAAGCGTGCAAAACTTTTCGCAAAGCTAATTAAGAACATCGAAGTTGCCGCGCGACTGGGTGGTCCAGATCCAGATGGAAATCCGGCGCTATACGACGCCATACAAAAGGGTCGTAAATCATCACTCCCTAACGACAACATCGACCGAGCTATCAAGCGCGGATCGGGTGGCGGAGCGGACGCCGTCGAGTACCAGACCATCATGTACGAGGGATACGGGCCAAATGGCGTTGCGCTCTTGGTTGAATGTCTAACTGACAACAAGAACCGTGCCGCTGCCGAAGTTCGACTTGCTTTCAAGAACGGAAATGGCACGATGGCGGATCCGGGAAGTGTTGCATACCAATTCAGCCGTAAAGGCGTAATTGTTGTTTCGAAAGCCAATGGGGCAACTGAAGACTCGATTCTCGACGCAGTCCTTGAAGTTGGCGTTGAGGACATCGAAGATCGCGGTGAGCAATTCGTAATCACTACCGATCCAAGCGCCATGGTTGCCGTACGAACCGCATTGCAGAGCTCTGGCATTGATTACGAATCGGCCGACGCTGAATTCGTTTCATCAATTCCTATGCAGGTAGATGCAGACACAGCGCGAAAAGTAATCGAACTTATTGATGAGTTAGAAGACTCAGATGATGTCCAGAACGTCTACACAAACTTCGACATGTCCGCTGAAGTTCTCGCAGAGTTAGAGCGAGACTAGTTGACAAACCGGCGCATTCTTGGAGTAGATCCTGGTCTAACTCGTTGCGGCGTTGGTCTCGTTGAAGTTGGAAAGAATCGTTCGGTTAAGTTTCTCGATGTTGACACATTTCGCACGGATGCGTCACTAGATCTAGATGAACGTATTGGGCGAATTGCAACGGCGCTTGCCGAAAAAATCGATGCTTTCAAGCCGGACCTGATTGCTTTAGAGCGAGTATTTGCCCAGCAGAATTTGCGTACGGTGATGGGGGTCGCTCAGATTTCAGGTGTGGTTTTACTGTTGGCCAATCAGCGGGGAATCCCAATTCAACTTCACACACCTTCCGAAGTTAAAGCTGCTGTAACGGGCTCTGGAAGGGCCAATAAGGAGCAGGTCGGATTTATGGTTGCCAAACTACTTGGCCTTAAAGAGATTCCTAGACCAGCCGATGCCGCGGATGCTCTTGCGATTGCCATTACCGCTGGATGGCGCCCATCAGCAGAAGTAGGCGATGCCAACCTAACGAAAGCCCAGGAGGCTTGGCGCAAAGCAGAAGCGGCATCCAAGAAATCTCGCCGAGCTTAGTTAGTCTTTTTGGGTGATTGCTTCACTTCGAGGAAAAGTACTGACCGCCAACACCTCGTCAGTAGTGCTCGACGTGTCCGGGGTGGGTTACTTAGTTTCAATTCCCGCTTCAATTACTAACAAGGCGATAGTTGGCCAAGAACTCGCGCTTTGGACGGCGCTCATTGTGCGTGAGGATAGTTTTCAGCTCTTTGGTTTTGAATCTAGTGAGCAACAGGGGTTATTCGACCTCTTGAGAAGTGTCTCTGGGGTTGGACCAAAGACCGCGTTGAACATCATTTCAAGTCTTAGTTCTGCCGAAATTTCCTATGCAGTGGCTAATGACGATTCGAAGCCGTTTGAGTCTGTTTCGGGAGTTGGAGTAAAGACTGCAAAACTTATCAATGTAACTCTGGCCGGAAAGTTGAAATCCTCGGCTAGTAGTGGACGAACTTTAGAAATTGACCTCTTATCAGCATTGCAAAGCCTCGGCTGGAACGAGAAGATGGCCCTTCCTGTAGTGGAGGCAGTCGCAAAGAATTCTGATGGAAAAGAATTAGCCACACTTATTCGCGAGTGTTTGGCCTTGTTAAGTAACTGATCATGAGCGACATCACCAACCCGGATAAAGATCAGAGCGAACTCGCTTTTGAAACCTCGCTGCGACCTCAATCGCTGAGCGAGTTCATAGGGCAAGAAACAGTGAGACAACAAGTCACTCTTATTCTCGAAGCTGCGCGAATCCAGGGGCGCACCGCCGATCACATGCTGTTCGCAGGGCCTCCGGGCCTTGGCAAAACCACACTTGCCATGATTGTGGCAAATGAAAGTCGTAGCAACCTAAGGTTGACCAGCGGACCGACAATCCAACACGCGGGTGACCTCGCTGCCATACTGTCGTCCCTGTCGTCTGGCGACGTTCTATTCATCGACGAAATTCATCGAATGTCCAGAAGTGCAGAAGAAATGCTCTACCTAGCCATGGAAGATTTTCGTATCGATGTAATGGTGGGTAAAGGTCCTGGGGCAACCTCTGTTCCACTCGATCTCGAACCATTCACGCTAGTTGGGGCGACTACACGCAGTGGACTGCTCGCGAACCCGCTGAGGGATCGATTCGGTTTTACGGCCAACATGGAGTTTTACAGTGACGACGAACTCTCCAAAGTGCTTTCTCGTGCGTCAGAAAAACTAGCTATCACGGTGACTAGTACCGGCTTGGCAGCAATTGCATCGCGAAGTAGAGGAACTCCCAGAATTGCCAACCGTCTGTTGCGTCGCGTTAGGGATTTTGCCCTGGTGCAAAAGCACGACGTGGTGGATGAACCGGTCGCCAAAGCAGCTCTAGAGCTGTTCGAGGTTGACGATTTTGGGCTCGACAGGCTGGATCGCGATGTGCTGACTCTGCTCTGCACTCAATTCGCCGGTCGCGCAGTCGGACTAGCAACCATAGCTGTCGCGGTCGGTGAAGAGCAGGACACCATTGAGTCTGTAGTTGAGCCATATTTGGTGCGAACTGGGCTCGTTTCTCGCACTGCTAAGGGGAGAGAGGCCACGGTTAGGGCCTACCGCCACCTTGGCCTCAACCCCGCAGTTAGCGGTCAAAGCCAACTGTTTGACTTATAATTACTCAGACGCGGATTTGCGTCATTGGTCTGGCGAATTCAGGCCCAAACGAAAGATTGGCTTCCATTGGAAAATTTGTTTTTACTTGCCGCGCTTGCAGTAATGATCCTCTTTATGGTTTTGAGCAACAAAAAGCGTAAGAAGCAGGCCGACGAGCTTCAGGGCTCAATCGCTGTAGGTGCATCAGTGATGCTCACCAGTGGCGTTTATGGCAAAGTCATCTCGGTTGACTCTGACCGAATCGTGATCGAGTCGACCCCGGGCACCAAACTCTCCGTAAATAAACTGGCCGTCCGCTCTGTCGATTCAGCTAAGCCTGAAGCTGCAAAGCCTGCTGCTGCCAAGAAGGCCCCAGTAGCGACTGCAACTAAGAAGCCTGCGGCAAAAAAGCCTGCGGCTGCGAAAACCACTAAGTAATTACCGGCAAGGACAAATTTGTGGCTGTTTCATCTGTAACCAAGCACGCGCGTAAGCGCCTTGCTTGGCTTCTAGCAATCATCATCGGCTTCGCGGGAATCATTGGTCTTGGCCTGGTTACCAAGACTCCGGGGGCCACTTTTGCCCCTGAGCTAGCTCTTGACTTGCAAGGTGGAACTTCAATCATTCTTGCTCCATCGGTAGCAGACGGAAAGAATGTCACAGCTGAGCAGTTAAGCCAGGCAGTATCAATCATTCGCCAGCGCGTTGACTCAACCGGTGTTTCTGAATCTACGATTACAACCTCTGGCGACAAGAACATCATTGTGGAAATCCCTGGTACGCCTTCTGACAGCACTTTGCAATTGATTAAGAGTTCGGCCAAGCTCGATTTCAGAGCTGTATTACTCACCGACTCTGGTGCTGCCGCTTCAGTCGGGGGAGACACCGGTGCGTCAGCCAGTCCTTCGGCTAGCCCATCTGGAAAGCCAAGTGCCAGCGCGTCAGCAACGCCTAATGCTGCGCCTACCGACGCTAGCGACCTGAACTGGATCAGTCCAGAACTTCGAGCTCAATATGACGCCTTCAGTTGTGCAACTGAGTTCCGCAAACCTGGACAAGTTGATGACCCAACCCTTCCGCTAATTACCTGTGATTCTTCACGTACGCAAAAATTCATCCTTGGCCCAGTTGAAGTTGATGGCAGTAACATTGCCGACGCCCAGGCTGGCACTGTAACTACTTCAACCGGTGCTTCTACCAACACCTGGGCTGTCAATCTAGACTTCGACGACAAAGGTACTGCTGCATTCAGCGCCGTAACATCTCGCTTGTATCCGCTGGCTAGCCCTAGAAATCAGTTTGCGGTGACTCTCGACGGCTACGTGATCACAGCTCCACAGACCAATGCGGTTATCACCAACGGTTCGGCTCAAATAACCGGTAACTTCACCCAGGAGTCATCGAAATCACTCGCGGATCAGCTGAAGTACGGATCCTTGCCGATTGGTTTTGAGGTGCAAAGCCAGGAAAACATCTCTGCGACACTCGGTACTGAGTCCCTCAAGGGAGGATTGCTAGCCGGAGCTATTGGTTTGCTGTTGGTAATTATCTACTCGATTTTCCAGTACCGCGGTCTCGCGCTAGTGACCATCGGTTCACTGGTTGTTGCGGCAATCTTGGTTTACCTCGCCATCTCAATCTTGTCTTGGCGTCAGGGATACCGCCTGTCATTAGCCGGTGTTGCTGGTTTGATTGTGGCGATCGGTATTACGGCCGACTCATTCATCGTTTATTTCGAACGTGTTCGCGACGAATTGCGCGACGGACGCACCCTTAGCGCAGCTGTTGAATCGGGTTGGAAGAGGGCGATTCGTACGATTCTGGTATCTGACGGCGTTAGTTTGTTGGCGGCCGTCGTGCTTTGGTCGCTAACAGTTGGAAGCGTGAAGGGATTCGCGTTTACCCTAGGTCTCACCACCCTTATTGACCTCGCTGTGGTGGCTTTGTTCACTCACCCTATGTTGCAGATTCTGGCTCAAACAAAGTTCTTCTCCTCTGGCCACAAAATGTCAGGTTTTGATGCCACGGCACTGGGCGGAAACTCATACGTTGGTCGCGGACAATTCAGGGTTTCTGAGGCAGTTAGCGGAGCAAAGCGCGGAAAAGTTTCTAAAGAGGCCAGCAGGCGTCAAACCATTGCGGAGCGCAAGGCAAATGAGTCAGCAACGGGAGGCCAAGACTAATGTCAAAGTTCAGCGACCTAGGTAACGACCTCTACACGGGAAAGCGCTCTTTCGACTTCGTTGGAAAGCGCAAGGTTTTCTACATCGTCGCCGCCGTGATGATTGCACTTTCTGTGCTTTTACCAGTAGCGCGAGGTGGATTCAATTTTGGTATTGAATTCCGAGGCGGATCAGAATTCCGCGTCAGTGGAATTTCGCAGTCAACCACTCAAACCGCTATTGATGCTGTGCACACAGTAATTCCTGCAGCAAATCCAATCGTTACATCTGTTGGCTCAGATGGTCTCAGAATTCAAACCGACAAGCTTTCGGACAACGAATCTGAAGAGGTACGCCAAGCACTAGCTTCTGCCTACAAGGTGCAAGCGAGCCAGGTTGCCAGCTCATTTGTCGGAGCCAACTGGGGAGCTGACATTACGGGTAAGGCCGTTAATGGTCTTCTGGTTTTTGTGGCTCTAGCTGCCGTTTTGATGGCGCTTTACTTCCGCACTTTAAAGATGTCAGCTGCAGCAATGCTTGCGCTGCTTCATGACTTGATAATCACGGCTGGAGTATATGGCGCTATCGGATTTGAAGTGACGCCGGCCGCTGTGATCGGATTCCTAACCATCCTCGGCTACTCTCTCTATGACACCGTCGTCGTATTCGACAAGATCCGCGAGAACACCTTCGAGGTTGAGTTCAGTGAAACTGCTACTTTCGCAGAGCGTGTGAATCTAGCCATCAACCAAACTTTGGTTCGTTCGGTCAACACTTCTGTAGTGGCAGTCTTGCCAGTCTCTGCGATTCTTTTCATTGGTTCATGGCTTCTGGGTGCAGGCACGCTTCGAGACATCTCGCTTGCGCTGTTTATTGGAATTATTGTCGGCACCTATTCGACGATATTCATCGCTGCGCCGTTCTACTCGCACCTTCGTGAGGGCGAACCTAAATTTGCGAACGCCGCCGCAAAGGTACTTTCACAGCGCTAGTTGCTAGTCTGGTTCTCTGAAACAATCAGGAGTAACCAGTGACCGACCCGACGCCGACCGGCAGTATCAGCACACTCAAGGGGATGCTGCCGAGAATTTTTTCTAAACACGGCGTATACACGGCCGAGCTGAACGAAATTCTGCGACTGGCCAGACTAAACCACCCGAAAGCAGACAATTCAGTAATCGAGCGCGCATTCGTCGTTGCCGAGGAGGCGCATAGAGAGCAGAAGCGCAAGAGTGGTGAGGCATATATAACCCACCCTCTTGCTGTGACTCAGATTCTCGCTGAACTAGGCATTGGCCCAACTACTCTTGCCGCCTCACTTCTGCACGACACAGTCGAAGACACCGACTACAAGTTGGATCAGCTAGAAAGAGATTTTGGGCCAGAGGTGGCGATGCTTGTCGATGGAGTAACCAAACTCGACAAGGTGAAATTTGGCGACCACGCCCAAGCAGAAACAGTGCGCAAGATGGTTGTGGCAATGTCCAAGGACATCAGGGTTTTGGTTATCAAGCTAGCCGACAGACTACACAACGCTCGCACATGGGGGTATGTCTCCGCAGACTCAGCAAAACGAAAAGCTCAGGAAACCCTAGAGATCTATGCTCCACTTGCTCACAGACTCGGTATTAGCACCATCAAGTGGGAACTCGAAGACATCTCATTTTCTTTCCTGTATCCAAAGGTCTATGAAGAGATTGTGAATCTCGTGGGCCAACGTGCTCCTCAGCGTGAGCAGGTCATTGATTCAATCATCGGTGAAATTGAGGATGACTTACGAGATAACAAAATCAAGGGCAAGGTCGCTGGACGCCCGAAGCAGTACTACAGCATCTACCAAAAGATGGTTGTTCGAGGCAGAGAATTTGACGACATCTACGACCTTGTCGGTATCCGAGTAATCGTTCCTAGCGTTCGAGATTGCTATGCGGTTTTGGGCGCTATTCACGCAAGGTGGAACCCAGTACCTGGGCGTTTCAAGGATTACATTGCAATGCCAAAGTTCAATCTCTACCAATCGCTGCACACCACGGTGATTGGTCCTAAGGGGCGCTCGGTTGAGATACAGATTCGAACTCAAGAGATGCACCAGCGTGCGGAATACGGTGTCGCGGCACACTGGAAGTACAAGGAACAGCTTGGCGAAACTAATGAGCGATCCGATGAGGATCTAGCTTGGCTCAAGCACCTTAGTGATTGGCAGGCGGAGACACAGGACCCGAGTGAGTTCCTAGATTCGCTTCGTTTTGAGATTGGTGCCAAGGAAGTTTATGTCTTCACCCCAAAGGGAAAAGTTATCGGGCTGGCTGGTGGAGCAACACCGGTTGATTTTGCCTACGCAGTACATACGGATGTTGGTCACCGAACCATGGGGGCGAAGGTAAACGGTCGCTTAGTGCCACTCGACACGCCTCTGCAATCTGGTGATACCGTTGAGATTTTTACCAGTAAATCACCAGAGGCTGCGCCAAGCAAAGACTGGTTGAATTTTGTAAAGTCACCACGTGCCCGTGCAAAAATCAAGCAGTGGTTTAGCGCTGAACGACGCGAAGACGCAATCGAGCACGGCAAGGAATCAATCGCCAAGGCTCTGCGCAAGCACAACCTTCCTTTGCAAAAAATTCTCTCTAGTGAATCGATGCTCGATCTGGCGCATGAATTGCGCCTCACCGATGTCGAATCTCTTTACGCTGCAGTGGGCGAGGGGCACATTTCGGCTCAACAGGTCGTTGAAAAACTTTCTGCGTCAATTGCCACAGATGCCGACGCTGCCGAAGCTGTCTTTGAGCTTCCAACTAAGGCTCGCTCTCAAAACCAGAATCGTGCAAATGACTCGGGCATCTTGGTTCGTGGAGATGCAGATGTAATGGCCAAACTCGCTCGGTGCTGCACGCCAGTGCCTGGGGACGAAATTCTTGGATTCGTAACTCGTGGATCGGGTGTTTCTGTTCACCGATCAGATTGCAAAAATGCGGACCAGCTTCGAGCAGAACCAGAACGAATCATGGATGTCAGTTGGGCGCCAAATTCAAAGTCGCTGTTCTTGGTGCAAATTCAAATCGAGGCCCTGGATCGTTCAGGCTTATTGTCTGATGTTACGAGGGTTTTGAGTGAGCATCATGTCAACATTCTCTCTGCTTCTGTTTCCACCAGATCGGATCGAGTGGCACTAAGCAGGTTTGTTTTCGAAATGGGAGATCCTGGAACACTCGAGCATCTGCTTAATGCTGTGAAACGGATTGAGGCTGTGTACGACGTTTATCGCGTACACAATGGCTAATCTTTAGTTCGCGGCAGCCTTCACTGTCTCGAGCCAAGCCTTTCGAGCTGAGAGAGCCTCAGTTGCTTCCTTGACCTTCTTCTCATTCTTGGAAGCAGTGGCAGCATTGAGTTCATCTTCTAGCTTGCGAATTGAATCTTCCAATTGAGCAATCACAGAATTGCTTCGATCAATCGATGCCGGGTCGGTCTTTCGCCAGTGGTCCTGCTCTGCGTTGCGAACTTTCGATTCAATTGCACGCATTTTGTCTTCGACTTCACGCAGCTTTTCTTTCGGGATACGACCGACTTTCTCCCACTTCTTCTGAAGTTCTTGGAGTTGCTTTTTAGCAGCGTCAAGACCCTTGTTTGGGTCAATGTCGGAGTATTGCTTCAGCAATGCCAGCTTTGCCTCTAGGTTGGCATTGTGCTCAACTGATTCAACTGCGGCAGTAGCTTGGCGTGCACTGTGAATGGTATCGCCAGCCGCTTTGAATCTCGCCCATAGCGCGTCGTCAGATTTGCCTGGGGTTCTTCCTGAGGCTTTCCAAGCGTCAAGCAGCTTTCGATATTCGATGACTGAATCCGAACCGGCAGCTGCGAGCTTTTCTGCCGACTCAACAATTTCGATCTTTTTCGCACGAACCGCTTTGTTTGCGGAATCTAGAGTCGCGAAATACTGTCGCTTGGCGCTTTCAAAGCGAGTCCGAGCAAGTGAGAAACGTTTCCAGATTGGATCGGCTTGCGACTTCGGGACTTTCGGTCCGGATTTCTGAGTTTCCTGCCACTGTTCGAACAGTTTGGCCATCTTCTCGCCGCTTTGTTTCCACTGGGTCTTTGCAGCGTCTTGGTTCGCAATTTCCTCAGCGGCGACTGCGAGCGCGGTTCGTGCGCTTAGCGCGTCTGCAACGGCTTCCTTATTGGCCTCAGCTTTAGCTGCAGTTAGTTCTGCGATTGCTGGCGAGATCGCTGCAACCCGATTGCGCAAATTATTCAAGTCGCCAACAACATTCGGTGACGTTAGTTCTTCGGCCAACTTTGCTGCCTGCTTGCCAAGGTTGGCGGCGTCAATCTTGTTCTTTACGCGCTGCTCCAAGATTCGCACTTGAGCTTCGAGGTCTGCAAACTTGCGCTCGTAAAACGCCAGCGCTTCCTCTGCCGTTACATTCGGGTACTGTCCCACTTTTCGCTCGGATCCGAGTTCGAGGACGAAAACATTGTTTTCTGAATCGACGCGACCGAATTTGCTGCTTGCTGTCATGGGTAGCTCCTTTAGCTAGACGCTGAGGCGTTCGTTTACTCTGGATTAGTTTAGTTTGATGGCGCCAAGCTTGGTCTCGACAATTGGCTTACCGTCGCTGCCGCCGCCCGAAACGCCACCTTTGACAATCGGGTCTAGTGCAGGCAGTCCGGTGGTTATTTCGCCAAAGACCGTGTAATTAGGCATAAGCGGTGAATCAGCGTAAACGATAAAGAACTGAGAGCCGTTGGTGTACGCGCCGCCGCTGTTGGCCATCGCCAAAACACCCTTTTTGTAGGTAGCAATTCCAGATGTGTCTGCTGCGGGTGTATTTTCGATTGGGCCGAATGAGTAGCCCGGGCCACCCGTGCCTGTTCCGGTTGGATCACCGCACTGAAGAACGAATATGCCTGAAGTGGTAAGTCGGTGACATGGGACATTGTCGTAAAAGTTTTTCTTAGCAAGCGAAATGAAATTCGCAGTGGCTTGTGGTGCTTTATCACCAAAAAGTTTGACGCCTAAGTCAGTGTTGTTGACCTTCATGGTGCCGGTCCATACACGGTTCTCAGCAATAGACGCTTTAGGCACAAGAGGCCCATTTGACTCCTGCGCTGCAGGAGTGGCTGATGCCGTTGGTGTAGCACTGGCCACAGGTGCTGGGTGAATTGCCGAATAAGCCAACTGAGACCCCAGAGCAACTACCAAGGCAGCGCCCGTTGCGATTAGAGCAATTTTGTTGTCATTCTTACGACGAGCGGATAATTTGGCGTGCTGTTGCTGTTTTGCTTCATATTCAGCCAACTTGTTGCTGGTTGAACTAAACAGGTTCTGCTGCTTTTTCTTTGACGCCAAAATGTCCTCCAATAATTGCTACCTTGGCATTTTACGGGCTTTACCCTTCAGCCTGCTTGTAACCTGAGATTATGAGCGACAGCATTTTCGAGGGCTTGGCGCCACTTGCCACCAGAATGCGCCCACGCACGATTGATGAAGTGGTAGGGCAGGCTCAAATCCTCAAAACCGGCAGTCCCTTGCGCAAATTGGCCGAGCCTGCAGTCGCCGGTAAATCTGGCAGTACAACCAGCGTCCTGTTGTGGGGCCCGCCAGGCACCGGTAAGACAACCTTAGCCCGAGCGGTGGCAGCGAGTTCTGGGCGCAGAATTGTCGAACTCAGCGCAATAACTGCCGGTGTCAAAGACGTTAGAGATGCAATGGAATCCGCCAGGCGTGATCACGACGCCTACGGTGTTGGCACGATTCTGTTCCTAGACGAAATTCATAGATTTAGTAAGGCCCAGCAGGATGCGCTGTTGCCAGGTGTTGAAAACGGTTGGGTAACCCTGGTTGCGGCGACAACCGAAAACCCTAGTTTTTCGGTGATCAGTCCCTTACTCTCGCGAAGTTTGCTACTAACCCTCGAGTCAATTGGTGAGGATGACCTTGTTGTCCTGATTAACCGTGCTGTTTCAGATCCGAGGGGCTTGAACGACAAATTCGCGATTCCAGCCGAGCTTGCTAGAAAAATTGCCCACTTATCCGGTGGTGACGCCCGCAGGGCACTGACCATCCTTGATGCCGCCGCTCAATCGGTTGAAATTGGCGGTGATGCAAATGCCTTCACGATAACTGAGCAGGCAGTTGAGTCTGCTATCGATAAGGCTCTCGTCCGCTACGACAAAGATGGCGACCAGCATTACGACGTAATCAGCGCGTTTATTAAGTCGGTGCGAGGTAGTGATGCCGACGCAGCCGTTCATTACTTGGCTCGAATGTTGGAAGGTGGGGAAGATCCTCGATTTATTGCGCGCCGTCTTATGATTTTGGCTGCAGAGGACATTGGCTTAGCTGACCCTCAGGCTTTGCCTTTAGCCGTTGCTGCGGCTGAAAGTGTGGCCATGATCGGCATGCCCGAGGGGAGAATTCCACTTGCTGAGGCCACTATCTACCTGGCGTTGGCTCCAAAATCCAATTCGGCCTATTTAGCGATAAATGCGGCGTTGGATGACGTCAGGGGAGGTAACAGCGGTCCTATTCCTAAGCACTTACGCAGTTCAAATTATCCTGGCGCAGAGAGACTAGGAAACGGTAAGGGATATCAGTATCCCCATGATGATTCTCGAGCGGTACTAGCTCAGCAGTATCTGGACGGGGATGTGGCTGCGGCTCAGTACTACCATCCAAAAGAAATTGGAGCCGAACGCGAACTGGCCGATCGATGGTCCAAATTGCGCTCGATTATCCGTTCATTTCGCCGGTGACCCTTGGAAATACGGGACTCTCGCTGGTAGGATAGGCAGGTTGCCGACTCGAGCACAGGCATCGGCTGTATCTGTGTTCAACGGTGCGGTTTGTCCAATAGCCGGACGAATCCGTGGCAAAAGGTTCGACCTCTGAACCGAAATGTGAACAAATACCGCTATCGAGCCTCTGGCTCATCGAAAGGAAAACGTGTCAAAGACCACACGTACTCGTAGCAAGACTCGTCTGTCTCGCTCACTCGGGCTAGCTCTTACCCCTAAGGCTGCCAAGTATCTAGAAAAGCGCCCGTATGCTCCAGGTGAGCACGGCCGCACAAAGAAGAAGGCTGACAGCGACTACGCAGTTCGTCTTCGCGAGAAGCAGCGTCTTCGCGCACAGTACGGAATCCGCGAAGCACAGCTTCGTAAGACTTTCCAAGAGGCAAAGCGCACTCAGGGACTAACCGGTGAAAACCTTGTCGAGCTCTTGGAGATGCGCTTGGACGCTCTTGTTCTCCGTGCCGGTTTTGCCCGCACAATTGCTCAGGCTCGTCAGATGGTTGTCCACCGCCACATCTTGGTGAATGGTGAGCGCATCGACCGTCCTTCATTCCGCGTAAAGCCTGGTCAGATGATTCACGTACACGCAAAGAGTGAAGTTACCGAACCTTTCCAGGTGGCGGCAGCTGGAGGACACGTAGACGTCCTACCGCCAGTTCCCGCTTACCTAAGCGTGGATCTGTCAAAGTTGCACGCAACTTTGGTTCGTCGTCCAAAGCGAGCAGAAGTTCCAGTGACCTGTGAAGTTCAGCTTGTTGTTGAGTACTACGCAGCTCGCTAAAGTAACGAAAACAATTTAGGAGTTCAGATGGGTGGCGGAGAAATCGCAGCAATTATCGCGGCTTCGGCTTTCGCCTTGCTCGTGATTTTTATTGGCGTGCCTTTGCTAAAACTAGGCCGACTAATCGATGAGGCTCGTGATTCAGTGCACGATCTAAACGATTCAGTCGCTCCGCTACTCACTGAACTCACCACGACCGTTACCGAAACGAATAAGCAACTTGCGCGTCTTGACGTAATTACTGAAAACGTCGCTGATGTTTCTACAAATGTTAAATCGCTGGTTGCGGTTTTTAGTGCCTCTGTTGGTGCTCCTTTGGTGAAGATCGCCGGGCTTACCCAGGGCCTTCGCTCAGCGTTGCTTGGAAAGAAGAACAAGTAGGTCAATATGAAAAAGATTTTCTGGTTTGTTACTGGTATCGCGGCTGGATTAGCCGTTGCCAAGCAATTGGCAGAGAACCCAAAGGCTGCAGCGGTGGTTGACGATGCCGCTGCTAAAGCAAAAGAATTTGGTGCTGCTATCTCTGAAGGTTTCCGCGAGCGCGAAGCCGAGCTAAGCAAGCCGCCAGTGAAGAAGCCGGTAGCAAAAAAGGCTGCCGTTAAGAAGCCGGTTACCACTCGCAAGGCTGCACCGAAGAAGTCTCCTGCATCTAAGCCAAGCAATAAGTAATGCAGACTGCCGAGATTCGCCGGCGTTGGCTCGATTTCTTCGAGAGCAAAGGCCACACAGTTGTTCCAAGTGCTTCGCTAATCAGTGAAGATCCTTCTCTTTTATTCACCGTTGCTGGAATGGTACCGTTCATTCCTTACATGACTGGCCTTGTTCCTGCCCCTTATTCTCGCGCTACATCGGTGCAGAAGTGTGTGCGAACTTTAGACATCGAGGAAGTCGGAAAGACAACTCGTCACGGAACTTTCTTCCAGATGAATGGAAATTTCTCCTTCGGTGATTACTTCAAAAAGGAAGCGATTTCATACGCGTGGGAATTCTTAACCAAACCACAATCTGAAGGTGGTTTGGAACTTGACCCTCAATTGTTATGGGTCACAGTTTTCCAGGACGACGACGAGAGCATAGCAATTTGGCGCGAGGTTGCCGACATTCCCATGGAGCGCATCCAGCGTCGCGGTATGAAGGACAACTACTGGTCAACGGGTCAACCTGGTCCAGCAGGTCCTTGCTCGGAGATTTACTACGACAGAGGCCCAGCGTATGGCCGCGATGGTGGCCCCGAAGCCGATGAGGATCGTTATATCGAAATTTGGAACTTGGTCTTCATGCAGTACGAGCGTGGCCAGGGCACCGGCAAAGACAACTTTGAAATCCTTGGCGAACTTCCCAAGAAGAACATCGACACTGGAATGGGACTAGAGCGAGTCGCCTTCCTTATGCAGGGCGTTGAGAACCTTTACGAGATTGATCAGGTCCGTCCGGTATTGGACCTTGCAGCCAAGCTCAGCGGCAAAACTTATGGAGCGTCAGTGGAAGACGACGTGCGCATGCGAGTTGTCGCAGACCACGTCCGCAGTGCATTGATGTTGATCGGCGATGGTGTTACACCTGCCAATGACGGAAGAGGATACGTCCTTCGACGATTGCTTCGAAGAACCGTTCGCTCGATGAGGCTGCTCGGCGTCGAGAACCCTAGTTTCAGTCTTCTTTTTGAGGCTTCGAAGAACGCTATGAAGGATGCCTATCCGGAGCTCGAAACTGACTTCGAGCGTATTCTGCGAACCGCGGTTGCGGAGGAGGAAGCTTTCCTAAGGACGCTTACCTCGGGCACCGCAGTTCTCGACGACGCCATCGACTCTGTAAAGAGCCGCGGAAGCAAAGAACTAGCCGGGGACACCGCCTTCCTGCTGCATGACACCTACGGATTTCCTATTGACCTGACGCTCGAAATAGCGGAAGAAGCTGGCCTGTCAGTTGATCGGGATGCATTCAAAGCTCTAATGACCGAGCAGCGTGATCGTGCTAAGGCAGATGCTCGAGAAAAGAAACTTGGCGGCACAGATCTGTCGGTTTATTCATCCTTCCGCCAACTTGGTGTAACCAAGTTCACCGGCTATGAAGAACTCGAAACGTCTGCAAGAGTGCTGGGTTTGATTGCAGAGGGCAAGCAGGCCAACACGGTCACTTCTGGAGCAATTGCAGAAGTAATTCTCGATGAAACTTCGTTCTACGCCGAATCCGGTGGACAAGACTCAGATTCAGGTTTTATCAGCGGCGATGGTTTCGAACTAGAGGTACTAGATGTTCAGAAACCGGTGAAGGGACTCATAAGCCATAAGGTTCTAGTGCGCTCAGGTGAAGTTGCCGTGGGTAGTAATGCGGTTACTTCCGTAGATGCCAACTGGCGTCTGGGAGCCGCACAGGCACACTCCGGTACACACATCGTTCACGCCGCACTGCGTGAAGTCCTAGGTCCTACTGCACTTCAGTCGGGCTCATACAACAAGCCTGGCTATTTGCGTCTCGATTACTCATGGAGCCAAGCGCTTAGCGACTCAACCAAGTCTGAGATTGAAGAAGTCACCAACCTTGCAATTCGCCAAGACCTCGCAGTGAGTGCACAGTTCATGTCGCTTCCAGAGGCAAAAACTTGGGGAGCGGTAGCTCTCTTTGGTGAAACCTACGACGAAAGCGTTCGCGTCGTTCAAATTGGTGGACCATGGTCTCGTGAACTTTGCGGTGGTACCCACGTTTCGCGCAGCTCTCAGGTTGGACTCATATCTCTCATTGGGGAATCTTCTGTGGGTTCTGGTTCTCGCCGATTGGAAGCACTCGTTGGAATTGAAGCATTTAGAGCGCTGGCAAATGAACGTGCACTTGTATCTCGGCTATCTGATTTACTCAAGAGCAATCGTGAATCTTTGGAAGAGCGCATTTCTTCAACGATTGAAGATCTGAAAAGCGCTCAGCGCAAATTAGCTGCGCTTCAAGCAGACCAGCTGTCTTCGCTCATCCCGAAATTGATTGCAGAAGCGGAAGTAATCGGACGGGCAAGAACTGTTTTGGCAAACCTTGGCACATTGGATTCTGTCGATGAAATGCGTTCCCTAACGCTCCAACTCCGTGATCACCTGCAAAACGATTCAGCAGTAGCGGCACTTTTTGCAGAAATTGGTGGCAAGCCGATGCTCGTAATAGCGATCACAAAGCAAGCTCAGGTTGCCGGTCTCAAGGCTGGCGCTCTCGTAAAAGTTGCTAGCGCGATACTTGGCGGTGGCGGTGGCGGTAAGGACGACAGCGCTCAAGGTGGCGGCACAGATTCGAACAAGATCAACGCCGCGATGGACGCTGTGCGCAGCGAGCTCGCTCGATAACGATGCAACCTGGTAGGCGAGTAGCCTTCGATATTGGCAAGTCGAGAATCGGTGTTGCGGTCAGCGACCCTCACGGAATCCTTGCTTCACCGAGGGATTTCGTGTCTCGCGCGGCTGACGACGAGAAAACATTCTCGGATCTTGTAGACATCATTTCCGAAGCGGGAGCAATTGCTGTTTTTGTGGGTCTGCCTGCCAATCTCAAAAACCAGAACACTGAATCAACTCGAGACGCAATAGCAATAGCTAGGCAACTGGCTAAATTGGCCGAAATTCCGGTGCGAATGGTCGACGAACGTTTCACCACGAAGATTGCTTCTAGCGCAATGTCGCAAGCCGGTATATCAACAAGACATCAGCGTGCGGGAATCGATAGCGCCGCAGCGGCAATAATCCTTGAGACAGCATTGGATTATGAAAGACTCAAAGAAGAATTCGCTGGTACCCCAATTGAGGAATTTGCAGATGATTAAGAAATACAAACGCAGACGCGCATTTGTCTTGATTTCTGCAGCTTTGGCCATAGCCCTGCTTCTGGGCTACCTAAATAGAGGAGCGATTCGAAACGCCTGGGATGTCGTGTCCGGTGCAGATTATTCCGGCAGTGGTACTGGATCGGTCACTCTTGTCATTCGTGAAGGAGACGACGGTGCAACCATCGCTGAAGAACTTGTCAGCTTGGGAGTGGTAAAGAGTTATCGCTCGGTTTATAAGTTGCTAATTTCTAAAAATCAGATTTTCTACCCGGGTACCTATCAGCTGAAGCGTCAAATGAGTTCCGCTGCTGCGTTAAGCGCGATTGCTGACCCGTCTAACCGAATCTCTAACCGAGTTACTATCAAAGAAGGTTGGCGAATAACCAAGGTTCTCAAAGAACTCTCCGTGAAGACCGGTGTGAGCCTGTCAGATTTGACAGCTGTAGCTAAGAATCCAACGCAAATTGGTGTGCCGGCAACCGAAGTTAGTGCTGAAGGTTGGCTATTTCCGGCAACATATCAGTTCGAGCCAGATGCCACTGCAAAGGAGATCCTAAGCAGTATGGTTCAACGCATGAAGAAAGAGCTGGTGCGCTTTGCCGTTCCATCTTCAAAGGCACATCAGATACTCACTCTCGCTGCTCTGATTCAAGCCGAAGCGCGGCTCGAACCTGATTTCTACAAGGTATCGCGCGTTTTTCTTAACCGAATCGAAGCGGGAATGCACTTGCAGTCGGATGCGACGGTGAGCTATGGCGTCAACGGCAAAACAGTTAGCACTTCAGCAGCCGATAGGGCAAACCCAAACCGATACAACACCTATCTTTACCCAGGCTTGCCGGTGGGTCCGATTTCTGCACCGGGATCAGTTGCCATAGATGCCGCACTGCATCCAGCAGTTGGTAAGTGGCTCTATTTTTGCACAGTGAATTTGAAAACAGGCGAGACAGTCTTTAGTAACACTTACGCCGAGCACGGCGAGGCCGTAAAAAAGTGGCGTCTCTGGATGCAGGAGAACCCTGGATATGAGTAGACAATTGGCAGTCGTTGGTTCGCCGATCTCTCATTCGAAATCTCCAGCGATTCATAACGCTGCGTATTCCGTACTTAATCTCGAATTTGAGTATTCAAAGATTCAAGTTGAGAAGAATCACCTACTTCAATTTGTCGAAAAGCTAGATGATGATTGGCTGGGTTTAAGCGTTACTGCTCCTCTAAAGCCAGAGGCTTTCAAGATCGCGAGGATTCTTGACAATGCAGCTCAAGTTACCCAAGTCGTAAACACACTAATTCGAGTGAACGGCGTCTGGAATGGTTTTAACACCGATGTCTTTGGATTGCAGAAGTCGATTGAACGAGCTGGACTCGGTAACAAACGCACCATCTCCGTAATTGGATCCGGGGCTACTGCCATCAGTGCCGTGCTCGCAGTTGCAAGATTGAATCCAGCGGCAAAGTTAAGCATCGCCGGCCGAAACAGAATTGCCGCTTTAGAAGTAGCCGCATTCGCAAAGAAACAAGGAATTGGGCAGGTTCGGACGGTTAGCCTTCAGAAGGCCCTGACACAGAATGAATTGGTGATCAGCACACTGCCAGCGAAGGCACTTGATGAGCAGATATCTAAATTGCGAGCTTCCTGGTTCAAGAAGCCAAAGGGCGCTCTCTACGATGTTGCCTACGATCCCTGGCCCAGTGCCGCGGCGCAACTGTGGGTAAACAGTGGGCTACAGGTAGTGAGTGGAATAGAAATGCTGCTTTGGCAGGCTATTGCTCAGATACGAATTTTCAGCGGTGGTAGCGAAGATGTTGAGTTGCCCAATGAGGCTGCTGTATTTCTAGCCATGCGGGATTCAATCGGGCTGATTTAGCCTTCGTTGACTGCCTGTATGGCAGAATTTATCTATGTTGCGTTGGATTACCGCCGGTGAGTCTCACGGCCCAGAACTAGTGGCCGTTTTAGAAGGGCTTCCTGCCGGAGTGCCGGTAACGACCTCAGAAATTCAAGATTCACTCGCCCGCAGGCGACTTGGTTATGGCCGCGGTGCTCGCATGCAATTTGAACAAGATGAAGTTTCAATCAGCGGAGGAGTGAGGCACGGCCTAACCATGGGTGGGCCAATCGCAATTACGGTGGCAAATACCGAATGGCCTAAGTGGCAGGATGTTATGTCTGCCGATCCGGTTTCTGCAGACAAGCTAACCGGCGCGCGAGCTGAAGCCCTTACTCGTCCACGTCCAGGTCACGCTGACTTCACTGGAATGCAAAAATATGGATTTCTTGACTCACGTCCAGTTCTTGAGCGCGCATCCGCTCGCGAAACCGCCGCGAGAGTCGCGCTGGGTCGGGTTGCCAGTAATTTTCTGAATAACCTTGGCATCCAACTCATCACCCACACGGTGTCTATTGGTTCTGTCGACGGAGGAAGAGACTTGGCATTGCCGAAGCCCTCAGACCTTGCAGCAATCGACGCTGATCCGCTACGCGCATTCGACAAATCGCTGTCAGATGCGATGGTTACAGAAGTCGACGGAGCTCACAAGGACGGAGACACTTTGGGCGGGGTTGTTGAGACTCTCGTTTACGGTGCTCCTCCGGGTCTAGGCTCTTTCGTTCACTGGGACCGACGACTCGATTCTCAATTGGCCGCAGCACTTATGGGCATCCAAGCCATCAAGGGTGTTGAAGTCGGCGATGGCTTCGAAACCGCCCGACGCCGAGGCTCTGCAGCTCACGATGAGATCGTCAGAGATGCTGGAGTCTCTCGTCGACTCACTGATAGAGCCGGTGGCATTGAAGGTGGAATGAGTAACGGCGAAATCATTCGAGTACGCGCGGCAATGAAACCAATCAGCACCGTTCCAAAGGCTTTACAAACAATTGATGTCGCCACCGGAGAAGCCGCAAAGGCCCACCACCAACGATCTGACGTTTGTGCCGTTCCAGCTGCGGGTGTTGTTGCAGAGGCCATGGTTGCCCTCGTGCTCGCTAACGCAGTGCTCGAAAAGTTTGGAGGTGACTCTCTCGCAGAAACGAAACGCAATCTTGAGAGCTACCTCGCAAATATCCCTGATGTTCTCGCGTCGCACATCGAGTAGTTTTGCCGACACACGATAAACCAATTGTCTTAGTGGGCCCAGCAGGGGTAGGTAAGACAACTGTTGGAAAGAAACTCGCCAATAATTTAGGTCTTCAGTTCTTAGATACCGACGCTCTTTTCGTTAAAGACCACGGGCCAATTAGCGAATTTTTCGCCGCCAACGGTGAAGCGGCCTTCCGAAGGCTCGAGGAAGACTATCTTGCCTATGCACTGAGTCACGCAGGTGTAATCGGAACCGGTGGCGGAGCGATCCTCAGCGAGTTGAACCGGCTGGCACTTAAAGCTGCAACAGTTGTGTACTTGAAGACGGATGGCACACACATGCAAAAGCGTCTATCACAGGGCACAAGGCCTTTGCTAAAGAATGGAATCGAAGATTGGCGCCGAATTTACGCTGAGAGAAAGCCAATCTACGAATCGGTTGCGGACATCACAATAGATTGTTCGGGTCATCCAATTAGACAAACACTCAGCGAGATCAAGGCGGAGCTAGATAAGAATGAATAACTCGACCGTGATCTCAGTAACTGGCACGACTAGCTACGACATCGTCATTGGCCGGTCCCTACTCCACGAGATTCCAAAGCAGTTGGGTGACGGTGTAAAGAAAGTTCTAGTAATTCACCCAGCAGCACTAACCGTCTCGGCAGAGGCTCTTCAAGCAGAACTCGCGGAATCGGGATATGAGGTTCTGTTAGCCGGTGTACCGGACAGCGAAGATGCAAAGAGAGTTGAGGTTGCCGCTTTTTGCTGGGGCATCCTTGGCAAATCAGATTTCACACGCAGCGACGCAATCATTGGATTCGGCGGAGGCTCAACCACAGATCTTGCCGGATTCGTTGCGGCGACCTGGCTGCGGGGAGTGAAGGTTGTTCAAGTTCCTACGACTTTGCTTGGCATGGTAGATGCTGCGGTTGGTGGCAAGACTGGAATCAATACGGCTGAAGGTAAAAACTTGGTGGGATCATTCCATGCGCCTTCGGCAGTGATTATCGATCTGAATACCCTGGAGACCCTACCTCGGAATGAAATTCTCGCTAGCTATGGTGAAATCGTCAAGTGCGGTTTCATTGCTGACGAGAAAATTCTTCAGATCATTGAGTCCGACGTTGATTCTGCAACAGACGTGCATTCAGAGCAATTTAGAGAGTTGATTGAGCGCTGCGTAAGTATAAAAGCCAGAGTAGTCTCTGAGGACCTAAAGGAGATTGGTCTCCGAGAAATCCTTAACTACGGACACACGCTTGGTCACGCTATTGAACACAATGAGCGTTACCAATGGCGTCACGGTGTTGCAATTTCCATTGGAATGGTTTTTGTCGCGGAACTGGCCCAACTAGCGGGAAAGCTCGATCCTGAAGTTGTAGATCGACACCGCAGCATCCTGGCCCTATTGGGCCTGCCAACTAGCTACCGTGCAACCGAGTTTGAAAAGCTATTGGCAACCATGCAGAGAGATAAGAAGTCTCGTGCCGGCTCACTGCGTTTCGTCGTGCTGGAAGAAGTTGGTAAGCCAGTCATCCTCACAGCCCCAAGCGTTGAACTGCTCCACGCTGCCTATCAAGAAATCTGCGCCTAGTCGGCTACCCTGTAGACATGCGAAAGGTATATGTGCTCAATGGCCCAAACTTAGGGCGACTGGGTTCCCGAGAGCCGGATATTTATGGTTCGACCGACTGGGCTGGTCTGGTGACGTCTGTCGAAAAGCGGGCTACCGAACTAGGCCTAGTCGCTGATGTGCGTCAAACCGAAAGTGAGGCAGAACTAATTGGCTGGCTTCATGAAGCGGTTGACCAGGGTGTCGACGTTGTCATAAACCCAGCGGCGTTCACTCACTATTCTTATGCAGTCAGAGACGCGGCAACATTAGTTAGTAAAGCCGGCCAGAAGTTAATCGAAGTACACCTAAGTAACCCACATGCCAGGGAAGAATTCAGACACAACTCCGTGATTTCGGGCGTCGCGACAGGCGTAATTGCGGGCTTCGGGGTAGATTCATACCTGCTTGCTTTGACCCAATTGGTCTAAACTAGTAACTTCCCTACAAAATCTCTAGAAACGAGTGTTGCTTTAGCATGGCTACTTCAAATGACCTCAAAAATGGACTAGTTCTCAACATCGATGGCCAACTTTGGACCGTTATCGAGTTCCAGCACGTCAAGCCTGGAAAGGGTCCAGCATTCGTTCGCACCAAACTCAAGAACGTGCTGAGTGGCAAGGTTGTCGACAAGACTTTCAACGCGGGTGTAAAGGTAGAAACCGCAAACGTTGACAAGCGCAACATGACTTATCTCTACAATGACGGATCAAGTTTCGTCTTCATGGACGTCGACACCTACGATCAGGTGACATTGAGTGACGCAATCGTTGGCGATGCAGCGGGTTACTTACTCGAGAACCAGGCGGCTATGGTCGCTCTATACGAGGGAAACCCGATTTACGTCGAGCTCCCAGCATCCGTGGTACTTGAGATCACCTACACCGAGCCGGGTCTTCAAGGAGATCGCTCGACTGGTGGCACCAAGCCAGCAACACTCGAAACCGGACTACAAATCAACGTGCCACTTTTCGTTGAGCAAAACACCAAGGTCAAAGTCGATACCCGTACCGGCGAGTACCTCGGCCGCATTAACGACTAACTTGTGAGCGCCAGAACTAAGGCTCGAAAGAGGGCTGTCGACGCTTTGTTTGCTGCCGATCTTCGGGATCTCATGGCAAGTGACCTTTTGGACGAGGCCGAGCAGCAGAGTGAGGATCGTGCCGCGCAGGTGGAGATCTTCAGTTACGCTCGAGAGGCCGTAAACGGGGTACTTCTTCACCAGGCTGAAATTGATGATCAGCTGGAAACCTACGCTCAGGGCTGGTCGCTGGGTCGGATGCCGGCCCTAGATCGGGCGATTCTGCGTCTAGCAACTTGGGAAATCATGTTTAATGACGACATTCCAGATGCCGTAGCCATTGACGAGGCAGTTGAATTAGCCAAAGAGTACTCCACGGACAATTCTGCTGGCTTCGTGAATGGACTATTGGGAAAAATCGTGTCTACCAGGACCGCTCTATAGTTTAGAATTATTGAGCAACATCATCCTTTAAAGGCGTCCAGAGAGGCGCAGAAGGAGGTGGGCGTGGGAACACGCACCGTCTTAAGTAGTGACGATATCAATCGGGCAATAACCCGAATCGCTCATGAAATTCTTGAAGCCAATCGTGGCGTCGATGATTTGGTCATCCTTGGAATCCCAACTCGTGGAGTAATTCTCGCCGAACGCATCGCCGAAATCATCCGTCGCACTGGCACAGCAATGCCAGCAGATTTCTTGGGTCGCCTCGACATAACCATGTATCGTGATGACCTTCACCGAAACCCAACACGAGAGGTAACACCAACCGAGATCCCCTCAGGCGGAATAGATGACAAGGTTGTGGTTCTTGTGGATGACGTGCTTTATTCGGGAAGAACCATCCGCGCAGCTCTCGACGCGCTAAATGCCTATGGAAGGCCTAAGTCGGTTCGACTAGCTGTTCTGGTCGACAGAGGCCACCGTGAATTGCCAATCCGCGCTGACTACGTTGGAAAAAATCTTCCAACTTCTCGGGAAGAGCGAATCATGGTGCAACTTTCACCTATCGATGGCGAAGATTCGGTGGTGATTTCACAATGAAACACCTACTCAGCACGGCTGATTTGTCTCTAGAGCAAGCGATTTCGATTCTTGACTTGTCGGATGAGATGGCCCTGGTCAATCAACGAGAAACTCGCAAACTTCCAACTCTTCGGAACAAAACTGTAGTCAATCTATTTTTCGAAGATTCAACCCGCACTCGAATTTCGTTTGAAGTCGCTGCCAAGCGCTTATCCGCTGATTTGATTAATTTCTCGTCCAAGGGCTCGAGCGTTTCTAAAGGGGAATCTCTTAAGGACACGGTGCAAACTGTTGCCGCTAGTGGTGTGGATGCATTTGTGGTTCGTCACTCAGCTAGCGGTGCTCCTTACAATTTGGCACACAAGGGCTGGATTGATACGCCAATTATCAATGCCGGTGATGGAACCCACGAACATCCGACCCAGGCATTACTTGATGCAATGACAATGCGTGAGCGACTTCATGGCATCGGCTCAACAAAAGGAAAGAGACTCGATGGCGTCAAAGTGGCTATTGTCGGCGACATCGCACACTCTCGGGTAGCTCGATCAAATGCGCACTTACTCACTACGCTGGGTGCCGAAGTTCACTTCATCGCTCCACCCACATTGATGCCGGGCGGCTTTGCGGTTGAAAAGCATTACGACCTCGATGATGCTCTATGGAAAATCAAACCGGATGTCGTGATGATGCTTCGCGTGCAACTCGAACGAATGAGCGCATCATTCTTCCCAAGTGAGAGCGAATATCGCCGCACTTGGGGATTAACCACCGATCGCTTCAATGCGCTCAGTAAAAAGACAGTAATTATGCATCCTGGTCCAATGAATCGTGGATTAGAGATTTCATCCGAGGCTGCAGATAGCGAGCAATCAGCCATTGTTCAGCAAGTAGCAAATGGGATCAACGTAAGAATGGCAGTGCTTTACAGCCTAATCACAGGAGAGAAGGCAGTAAATGAATAGCTTTGTTCTACAGAATGTTCAATTGGCTTCCGGAGAAGTGACCAGCATAAAAATTGGTAACGGGATAGTCGAGAGCCTCGGGTCTGACATCAAAGCGGAGCACATTATTGACTGCTCGGGTCTGATCGCGCTACCTGGATTTGTCGATCTGCATACGCACCTGCGCGAGCCGGGCTTTGAAGCAAGTGAAACGGTCCTCACCGGTAGTCAATCGGCAGCGCTCGGTGGTTTCACGGCCTTACATGCCATGGCAAATACCAATCCGGTAGCGGATACAGCTGGAGTAGTGGAGCAAGTGCAAGCGCTTGGTGTCGCCGCCGGATTAGTTGACGTCTTCCCAATCGGCGCAGTGACTTTTGGATTAGAGGGAAAACAGCTAGCCGAGCTTGGTGCGATGGCAAATTCGCGCGCACAAGTGAGGGTCTTTAGCGACGACGGCAAATGCGTAAGCGACCCACTGTTGATGCGCAGGGCACTCGAGTATGTGAAGGCATTCGATGGCGTAATTGCTCAACACGCACAGGACCCGCGCCTGACAGAAGGCTCCCAGATGAATGCAGGTGCAGTCAGCTCGGAACTTGGTCTTGCCGGTTGGCCTGCTGTCGCAGAAGAGTCAATTATCGCCCGAGATGTCCTTCTTGCCGAGCACGTGGGTAGCAGAATTCATATCTGCCACCTGTCTACTAAGGGTTCAGTGGAGATTATTCGCTGGGCCAAATCTCGTGGTATCTCGGTAACCGCCGAAGTGACTCCGCATCACTTGTTGCTGACGGAAGAATTGGCACGCACTTATGACCCAATCTATAAAGTAAATCCACCGCTACGCACAGAAGCAGATGTCCTTGCGCTGCGCGAAGCGCTAATTGACGGAACCATTGACATTATTGCCACCGACCACGCTCCACACCCGATCGAGGCGAAAGACTGCGAATGGTCGGCTGCGTTACCTGGCATGGTGGGTTTGGAAATTGCGGAATCTGTAGCTCAACTAGTGTTGATTGAATCTGGAAAATCCAATTGGCAAAGACTCGCGGCAGTACTTTCTAGTAAGCCAGCAGCCATCGCTGGAGATAAAAATCATGGAGCCATCGAGATTGGTAGGGCTGCCAACATTGCAGTTGTTGACCCAAAGGCCAAGAGAACGATCCCTCGAGCAACAGCCAGTAAGAGTTTGAATAATCCATACGCTGACAGGGAGCTACCTGGTTCGATAGTTCACACAATTTTCAATGGAAATTTCACAGTTCTAAATGGAACTTTGCAGCAGAAAGAGGAACAAGCATGAGCCAAGCACTTTTGGTGCTCGAAGACGGGAAAGTTTTCACCGGTAAGCAATTCGGGATCGAAGGTAAAACCCTTGGAGAATTGGTTTTTGCTACTGGCATGACCGGCTACCAGGAAACCCTTACTGACCCGTCATATGCCGGTCAAATTGTTGTTCAAACTGCTCCACACATTGGCAATACCGGCGTTAACGCTCGCGATGAAGAATCCGACAGGATTTGGGTTGCCGGCTATGTCGTTCGCGACCCGTCCCGAATCGTAAGCAACTTCCGCTCTGAAAAGTCGCTGGACGATGAGTTGGCGAAATACGGAATCGTGGGAATCAGTGGCATCGACACCCGTGCGCTCACCAGGCATCTGCGCAGCTCCGGAGCAATGCGCGCGGGTATCTTCAGCGGCGTTGCCGCGGAAGCTTCGGAAGCTGAGCTGCTAGACGAAGTTCGAGGCTCAACAAAGATGCAAGGTCTTTCTCTTTCGGACGTTGTAACCACATCGGCAGCATACGAAGAAAGTCCTACGGGAGACAAAATCGGAAAGGTTGCCATTGTCGATTTAGGCATCAAGAAGTCCACAATCGAAAACATGGTCAACCGAGGTCTCCAAGTAAAGGTTTTCCCAGCTAAGGCTAGTGCCGAGACAATCATTGACTGGAATCCAGATGCAGTGTTCTACTCGAACGGACCAGGCGACCCAGAGGCAGCGACAGGTCAAGTGGCTGTGCTAAGACAAATCCTTGACCGAAAAATTCCTTTCTTCGGAATCTGCTTCGGCAATCAGCTACTCGGACGTGCGCTGGGATTTGATACTTACAAGCTCCCATTTGGTCACCGTGGCATCAACCAGCCGGTCATGGACCGAACTACGGGCAAGGTGGAAGTCACCGCCCACAACCACGGCTTCGCAGTAAAGGTTGATGGACTAGACAACGTTGAAAGCCCTAACGGTTACGGCCGAGTAAAGGTCTCACATGTTTCACTGAACGACGACTGCGTCGAAGGACTTCAGTGCGAAGACATTCCGGCGTTCTCAGTGCAGTATCACCCTGAAGCGGCCGCTGGACCCCACGATAGTAATTACCTTTTCGATCGTTTGGTCGACATGATTTCAAAGAACAAGGCTGGTAAATAATGCCAAAGCGCAATGACATAAACAGCGTTCTAGTAATTGGTTCTGGACCGATTGTCATCGGTCAGGCGTGTGAATTTGACTACTCGGGTACTCAAGCCTGTCGAGTACTTCGAGCTGAAGGCATCCGCGTTATCCTTATCAACTCAAACCCGGCAACGATTATGACCGATCCGGATTTTGCTGACGCAACCTACATAGAACCGATTACTCCCGAGGTGATTGAGACAATCATCAAGAAAGAGAAGCCGGACGCAATCTTGCCTACACTGGGAGGACAAACTGCCTTAAACGCTGCAATGGCTCTTCATGAACTTGGAATCCTAGAAAAATACAACGTCGAACTCATCGGCGCCAAAGTTGACGCCATCAAGAAGGGTGAAGACCGGCAAATTTTCAAGCAACTGGTTTTGGATGCCGGCGCAGACGTAGCTAAATCTGTTATCGCGCACACCATGGAGGAATGCATCGCAGCTGCGGACGTCCTCGGATATCCGATGGTGGTTCGACCATCGTTCACAATGGGTGGACTTGGATCAGGCTTTGCATACAACGAAGAAGATTTGCGACGGATTGCCGGCGCAGGTTTACAGGCGAGTCCAACCACCGAGGTGCTTCTTGAGGAATCAATCTTGGGCTGGAAGGAATATGAGCTCGAGTTAATGCGCGACAAGAATGACAACTGCGTGGTTGTCTGTTCGATTGAAAATGTCGATCCAGTAGGTGTCCACACGGGTGATTCCATAACTGTAGCCCCTGCACTCACTCTTACAGACCGAGAATTCCAGAACTTACGAGACATTGGTATTCAGATCATTCGCGACGTTGGTGTGGACACCGGTGGTTGCAACATTCAGTTTGCCGTCGATCCAGTATCTGGACGAGTCATCGTGATCGAAATGAATCCTAGAGTTTCAAGGTCATCAGCCTTAGCTTCAAAGGCAACAGGTTTCCCAATTGCCAAAATAGCTGCGAAATTGGCAGTTGGTTACACGCTCGATGAGATCCCTAATGACATCACCAAGGTAACGCCGGCGAGCTTTGAGCCAACTCTCGACTACATCGTGGTCAAGGTTCCACGATTTGCATTCGAGAAATTCCCGGCAGCTGACGCGACTCTCACCACCACGATGAAATCGGTGGGAGAGGCCATGGCGCTAGGCCGCAATTACAGTCAGGCATTACAGAAAGCGCTTCGTTCACTAGAGCGACGCGGTTCATCTTTCCACTGGGGAGAGCTACCGGGTGATAAGGCATCTTTGCTTGAACTAATCAAGGTGCCTACCGACGGTCGCATCGTCTCAGTCCAGCAAGCGCTGCGTGCTGGAGCAACACCCGCAGAGGTATTCGATGCAACAAAGATTGATCCTTGGTTTATTGATCAGATCGTCCTAATCAATGAAGTGGCCTCTGAAATCTCCGCCGCCGACCACCTTGACGGTGATTTGATCCGCCTCGGAAAAGATCACGGCTTTAGTGACTCCCAGATAGCTCAACTTCGCGGTATTTCCGAAGCAGAGGTGCGCACCATGCGCCACGACCTCGGCTTGCGACCTGTCTACAAGACGGTTGACACCTGCGCTGGGGAATTCCCAGCCGAGACTCCTTACTACTACAGCACATACGAGCAGGAAACTGAGGTGTCACCGTCAAGTCGCAAAAAGGTGGTCATTCTCGGATCAGGCCCAAACCGCATTGGGCAAGGTGTCGAGTTTGACTACTCCTGCGTGCACGCTTCTTTTGCACTGAGTGATGCTGGTTACGAAACCATCATGATTAATTGCAACCCGGAAACGGTCTCCACCGATTACGACACAAGTGACCGTCTCTACTTTGAGCCGCTGACACTTGAAGACGTACTCGAGGTTATCTATGCCGAGCAACAATCAGGCGAACTTATTGGTGTAATTGTGCAGCTTGGCGGTCAGACTGCTTTAGGTCTGGCGAAGGGGTTAAAGGCTGCTGGAGTGCCAATTCTTGGAACGACCCCAGAAGCAATCGACCTCGCCGAGGAACGTGGTTACTTCTCCAAGATTCTCGATGATGCAAAGTTACTTGCCCCGGCTAACGGCACTGCAATTACATTGTCTGAAGCCGAAGTCATTGCTGCTCGTATCGGTTATCCAGTATTAGTGCGACCTTCTTATGTACTAGGTGGGCGCGGCATGGAAATTGTGTACGACCAAGAATCTCTCGTGGATTATTTTGATCGAATAAAAGATCAGGGAATTGTTGGAGATGGTTATCCGCTCTTGGTTGACCGCTTCCTTGATGACGCAATTGAGATCGACATCGACGCGCTTTACGATGGTGACCAGTTGTACGTCGGTGGTGTCATGGAACACATCGAAGAGGCTGGGATCCACTCTGGCGATTCCAGCTGTACGCTTCCACCGGTCACGATGAGCACGACTCAAATTTCCAGAGTTCGTGAGGCAACCCTCGCAATCGCGAAGGGTGTTGGTGTGCGCGGCTTGCTTAATGTGCAGTTTGCACTGGCCAGCGATGTTCTCTACGTACTTGAGGCCAACCCTCGAGCATCTCGAACAGTTCCATTCGTTTCTAAAGCGCTCGGAATTACCCTAGCCAAGGCTGCATCACGCGTCATGGTTGGAGAGAGCATCGCAGAATTGATCGACGAAGGCGCATTACCGGCTAAAGATGGAACCTACATTCCAGCCGGTTCTAGCATTGCGGTTAAGGAAGCTGTTCTTCCGTTCAAGCGCTTTGCCACTAAAGACGGCAGATTCGTCGACTCGCTACTCGGCCCGGAAATGCGCTCCACCGGTGAAGTAATGGGTATGGATGTTGATTTTCCGAAGGCCTTCGCCAAGAGTCAGGCGGCTGCCGGAAGTGCGCTACCTACGAACGGAAGCGTATTCGTTTCTGTGGCTGACCGAGATAAGCCGCACCTGGTGTTGCCGGTGCGTCGACTTCAGCAGCTTGGCTACAGGGTACTCGCAACAAGTGGCACGGCGTCTATTTTGGAAAGGCACGGCATCGATGTACAGGTGGTGCGAAAGCACAGTGAGCCAGCTGTAAACGGTGAACCTTCAATCGTTGACCTAATTACTGATGGAAAGGTTGACGTCGTAGTTAACACGCCGAGTGGCTCACACGCACGCAAGGATGGCTATGAGATTAGAGCTGCGACCACCGCCGCAGACAAGGCAATCTTCACCACGATCGCCCAGTTATCTGCAGCCATTGGTTCATTCGAATCGGTAATTGCTGGTCCGTTTGACGTGCGATCGCTGCAGCAGCATGCTGAAGATCGAAGGATTGCTCTTGCCAAATAGTTTTAGCAGCCGTCTGGTTCGAAATTTCGAACGCTATGGTCAGCTATGCGTTGGTATCGACCCGCACTCAGCACTGATCGAGGATTGGGGGTTTGCCGACTCAGTCGATGGTCTCAGAGCGTTCTCGAACAAAGTTCTTGAAGCATCGGTTGGACGAGTAGGAATAATCAAGCCGCAGGTGAGCTTCTTTGAGCGCTTTGGCTCAAAGGGTTTTGCTGTGCTCGAAGAACTTGCAACTGCCGCGAGTCAAAGTGATTTGCTAGTGATCATGGATGCCAAACGTGGTGATATCGGCACCACTATGGACGGATATTTCGATGCTTGGCTTTCTCGAACTGCACCCTTTGTCTGTGATGCATTGACGGTAAGCCCTTACCTCGGTTTTGATTCGCTCTCCAATGTTTTTGCCAATGCAATCGAAAATGGCAAGGGAGTTTTCGTGCTATCCGCGACTTCCAACCCGGAAGGTAAAACGCTACAAAGGGCACAGATAAACGGAGAGACTATTGCGGCCGACGTGCTAGCCCGTTTAGAGCAAGTGAATCGTGTGAACCTTGATCCGAGCGGTGAAATGGGAAATTTTGGAGCTGTGGTAGGAGCCACATTGAATTTCCAATCGGTCGGAATCGGAAACATTTTCATCGACGATTCCTTAGTTACACCTATTCTTGCGCCTGGCTTTGGGGCTCAGGGTGCAAACCTAAATCAGTGCGAGGAACTGTTTGGCGCAGCAAGTAGCAGGGTTATAGCGTCAGTTTCCAGAAGCGTACTTTCGGCTGGTTCAAGTGGAATCGTTACCGCAATTGAATCGGCAAAAACTGCGCTAGGGGAGGGGCTAACTAATGCCTAAGTTGAACCATCACCTTCTAGTGCTCGCCGGACCAACTGCCGTTGGAAAGGGCACAGTAGCTCGATACATAATCGAAAATAACCTGGATGTGATGCTTTCCGTATCGGCAACCACCCGAGCGCCACGAGCTGGAGAAGTTGACGGCCAACACTACTTTTTCCTAACTGATAGCGAATTTGATGCTTTAATCGCTGCCGGACAAATGCTCGAGTACGCAGTGGTTCATGGAAAACATCGCTATGGCACACCAAAGGCTCCGGTCGAGGCCGCCTTAGAAGCTGGGAAACTCGTACTGTTAGAGATTGACATTCAGGGAGCCCGTCAGGTCAAGCAGGCCATGCCCGAGGCCACAACCGTCTTTTTGGCGCCGCCGAGCTGGGATGAATTGGTGCGCAGACTGCAGGGTCGAGGCACCGAGAGCCCAGAAGATCAGGCGGTAAGACTTGAGACAGCAAAAACCGAGCTGGCGGCTCAAAGTGAGTTTGATCAGGTGATAGTCAACGATGAGGTAGCCAAATGTGCGTCCAAAGTCGTAGAATTAATGAAGTCTTAGCGCCAAAGAGCGCCTTTTAGAAAGAATCAAATGTCAGAAAAACTTGAAGGTATTGTTTCGCCATCAATCGATAATCTTTTGTCAAAGGACTACATCGGTTCAAAGTACGAACTAGTCATTTTCGCATCTAAGCGTGCCCGACAGATCAACGACTATTACTCTGCGCTGCAAGACGGACACCTTTTCCAGGTTGTTGGACCACTGGTAGACACCACTATCAATGAAAAGCCTCTGACCATCGCTCTAAAAGAGATCGATCAGAACAAACTAGCCAAAAAGAACGCCTAAGCCACTTCTCTTTCTGAGGAGCAAATATGCTGCAGATAGTGCTCGGTGTAACCGGGGGAATTGCGGCTTACAAGGCAACATCTCTTATTCGACTTTTCACTGAGTCCGGTCACCAAGTCAAAGTCATCCCGACGGAAAACGCTCTTCGGTTTGTCGGCGCAACCACGCTTGAAGCGCTATCTCACAATTCAGTTGATCCCGATCTTTACACAGACGTGGCTGACGTTAAGCACGTCGAACTCGGCCAGCATGCGAATTTGATTGTCGTGGCCCCAGCCACCGCAAATTTCATCGCGAAGCTAGCCGCCGGAATTGCAGACGACTTACTTGGCAATACACTTCTTGTGGCAACGGCACCGATTCTCATTGCCCCCGCCATGCATACAGAGATGTGGCTAAACCCGGCGACTGTTGCCAATGTAGAGGTACTGAGATCACGCGGCTACCACATCCTTGAACCTGCTTCCGGAAGACTGACCGGAAGCGATAGCGGAATTGGGCGGCTACCGGAACCCGAAGAAATATTTAGCGCGGCGATGGCACTAGTTGGGTCACGAAAGCTTCTCGGCAAGAGGATCATGGTTACCGCCGGAGGAACCCACGAGCCCATTGACCCGGTTCGATTCATTGGGAATAGCAGCAGTGGCAAGCAGGGCATTGCCATAGCCAGAGCCGCAGCTTTGCAAGGCGCTGAGGTCACTCTGATAGGCGCCAACATTGATGAAACATCAGGCCACAGCATCAACTTTGTAAGGGTCAATACCGCCGTTGAACTACAAAGCGCCGTGAACGAGCGCCTGAAGAATACAGACGCACTTATCCAGTCGGCTGCCGTAAGCGATTACCGTGTTGCCAATCCGGAAGCCAAGAAAATGAAGCGAAGCGTACTTGGTGAAAAAGTTTCTATCGAACTAGTGGCTAATCCTGACATTCTCGCCGGCGCCGTATCTCGAATCAGAAACGAAAACTTTGATTGCTTAACCGTTGGTTTTGCCGCAGAAACCGCCCCAAATTTAAGTGACCTACGGTCTTTGGCCGCAAGCAAACTAATGTCTAAGGGTTGCGACATAATCGTGGCAAACGATGTTTCTGACGGCAAGGTATTTGGCTCAGAGGAGAATAACGTAATTATTCTCACCAAATCTGGAGTTGAAATTGAAGCGTCAGGCAGCAAAAGCGAGATAGCTGCCGTAATCCTAGATATACTCTTCGAATAAAGACTGGCGAATAATGAGCGAACTTAGACTTTTCACTTCTGAATCTGTGACCGAGGGGCATCCTGACAAGATCTGCGATCAAATCAGTGACACCCTTCTAGACGCAATTCTCGCTCAAGATCCGCATGCCCGAGTTGCAATAGAGACTATGGTAACTACCGGACTTGTTCACGTGGCCGGTGAACTCACCACCGAGGCCTACATCGAGATTCCTGAGTTGATCCGCAAGAAAATCAATTCGATTGGCTACACATCATCCGACATTGGTTTTGATGGATCGAGCTGTGGTGTTTCAGTTTCGATCGGACAACAATCACCAGATATCGCTCAAGGTGTAGACCGCGGTTTTGAACTGCGCGAAAAGTCGTCTGCTGATCCTTATGACGCTCAAGGCGCCGGCGACCAAGGAATTATGTTCGGCTATGCCACCAATGAAACTAAATCTTTCATGCCAACTGCGATTTCACTCGCGCACCAATTGAGCGCGAAGTTAGCCGAAGTGCGTAAGTCAGGCGAGATCAGCTTCCTGCGACCGGATGGCAAGACTCAGGTCACTATTGGTTACGAGGGTAACCTGGCCAAGACCATCGAAGCCGTGGTTGTGTCGACACAGCACAATCCGCACGTAAGCCAATCCGATATTCGAGCAGCAGTTGCAGAGCTAGTCATCAACCCCGTTCTTGCAGCTTCTGGCCTCGAGAACAGAACTAGCGAATACCTAATCAACCCGACTGGAGTATTCATCACCGGTGGCCCGATGGGCGACGCTGGCCTCACCGGTCGCAAAATTATTGTTGACACCTATGGCGGAGCTTCTCGGCATGGAGGTGGAGCATTTAGCGGTAAAGACCCATCCAAGGTAGACCGATCTGCAGCCTACGCAATGCGTTGGGTTGCCAAGAACGTTGTTGCTGCCGGCCTTGCCGACAAGGCGGAAGTTCAGGTGGCATACGCAATAGGCAAGGCTGCGCCAGTGGGTCTATACGTGGAAACCTTCGGTACCGAAAACGTGAGCCATTCAAAGATTGTCGGTGCCATCAGAGAGGTCTTTGATCTGCGCCCGAAAGCGATTATCGAGTCCTTAGACCTACTTCGACCAATTTACGCGCAAACGTCAACCTATGGACACTTCGGCCGGGAGCTCCCTGATTTCACTTGGGAACGAACTAATCGCGCCGACGATCTTCGCCGTGCAGTTGGTATCTAAACAAGATTCGCCAGTGGCACGAGTTGCAATCGACTCACCGCTACCAAATTTAGATCGCCTATTCGATTACGCGATTCCGACCGAGTGGGCACAAGTAGCGAATGTTGGCTCGAGGGTAAGAGTGCCGTTTGGCCGCTCGAAGAAGCTGCTTGATGGCTTTGTCGTTGACATTCTCAAGGAATCGGAATTCTCCGGCAAGTTGGCAAGTATTGCTGAAATTGTGTCGCCAGTTCCAGTACTGCCAAAAACCAGCTACCGCTTCCTAAGAGCCATCGCCGACAGACAAGCATGCGCAATTGGCGATTTGCTGAAGTTAGCCGTACCGAATCGTTCAGTATCCGTTGAAAAGAAATTTTTGTTAGAGGAACTTGGCTACTCTACGGAAAAGAAGAGATCTTCACCAAAACTATCCACTTCAGTGATTGAACCTCGAAGAAATGCATGGATCAGCAGCATGCTCGACTTTGCGAGGTACCAATTGGAATCCGGTTTCAGTTGCATTCTCTTAGTACCCGATTATCGAGACCAGGCGATACTGAAACAAGCGCTCTTAACGGCAGAGATCGAGTTTGTTGATTACTCGTCAGATAGAAAAGCTTCCGAGAGATATACCTCCTTCTTGAAATGCCTAAGACCCGGTCAGCACGTGGTTGTCGGGTCACGCAATAGCATCTTCGCACCGCTGTCGAACCTTGGTGGAATATTCCTTTTCGACGATTCGGACGACAATCTCGTAGAACCAACGTCTCCTTACACGCATGTGCGAGATTTGGCCCTTCTCAAGCAAAATCTCACTAACTGCGACCTGAAAATTAGTTCACACTATCGCTCGACCGAGGTGCAGCGACTTGTCGAGATTGGATTCTTAGAAGACGAAACAGATGGCTTTATTCCACCGCAGATTGCAGTCAACGAAGATATGGCCAAGCTTCCGACAATGGCCTGGCAGGCAATAAAGGAAGCAGCTCTGGATAATGGTTTACCTGTACTTGTCCAGGTGTCATCTAAAGGAGTAGCCCGCTCTACCTATTGCCTAGATTGCGGCGAACGAGCAATGTGCAATAGGTGCAATGGGCCAATTTGGATCGACAAGAGTAATACACCTGTTTGTCGCTGGTGTTCTGCAAACAATCTCAATTTCAAATGTGCATTCTGCGGTTGCGCGAAATTGAAACAGGGAGGTGGAGGCTCAACACGCACTGTCTCCGAAATTGGTCGGTCTTTTCCTGGAGCGCAAATCATTGAATCCACCGGTGATCAGCCGTTACTCGAAATCAAACCTGGAAAGCGAATAGTCGTTTCTACACCGGGTGCTGAACCACGAGTTCAGGGTGGATACGCTTGTGTAGTTATCCTGGATGCCGCTCACGCTCTCGCAAGAGATTCTCTTCGGGCTCAAGACATCGCCATTAGAAATTGGACGAACGCGATAGCTTTACTTTCCAATGACGGTAGAGCCGTAATTTCCGGCGTGAATCAAGAATTAGGTCAAAGATTTGCTCTTTGGAAATTGCGTGAAATTGCTTCCCTTGAATTGGCTCAGAGACGTGATCTTGATTTTCCACCTGTGCTCCGGTTAGCAAGTATTCAGGGTGACAAAAATTCTGCCGCTGAGGTAATTGAGCAGTTGAAGGAAAAAGACTTCGAAATCCTTGGTCCAATCAGACTTCGTTCGGAAAATTCGGACCTCGATAGTCGATACGTAATTAAGTATCAGTATGCACAGGGTGCAAAGTTAGCGAATGAAATCAAGGCAGCAATTGCGCAACTGACTTCAGGCACTACGCGCCTCG
>JACCDN011089427.1_pt1 | contig 42596 bp, 38 predicted proteins | sample 7441691 | NCBI WGS metagenome assembly JACCDN01 (sample SAMN15323439, study PRJNA562643) | freshwater metagenome | isolation source: river surface water | place: USA:Blue River Watershed | collected 2017-08-16 | reverse complement strand
GCGCCTTTTTGTCCTCAATAGAATTCTTGTAGTAGAACCAGCGTGGATCTTCATAGTCCAAAAACTCTGACTCGATCTTTTGTGCAATTGGTTCAGCCAAGAACCCATCCACAACACAGTGATCATACGGTGTATTGTTTTTAAAGTTTTGAAGGGCGCTCTTCAGCGCTTCGATATTCACAAACATCTTGCACTCTCAATCTCTATTTCGGAATTCTTAGCAGCAGAAACACTGCCCATAAAACTGCTTCTTTCGATGAACGACGCATTTGAAACAGTTCTCTAAAAAACGCCAATCTCGGCACACCGCGGCTCACAAAAAATTTTTGCAATAAATCTAGACGTCCTACCGCCCCGAGAACACCATAAACTTGATTCAAGTAAAACCCGGATTTTAATTTTCGTAGACGTATCTTTAACGCGTCAAATCCGAAGTTGACGCCTGTCTCATTACTGTCATGTTGCCGATAGCGCATTGTAGATCGGGGCAAAATGTACCAAGGGTAGCCGTTGACACGTGCGTAAGCATAAACCAGCCAATCGTGATTAAACACATTCTGGTAGACCTCCTTCTCCGTCACCAACGGCTTTAATTTGCTCGCAAATTCTGCCGTTAACACATAGGTACAACCCGGCCCGGCGGGCTCAAACAGATAGTCGTACTCTTTCTGAGGCAACGATTTGCGGATATAGACCGATCGCCCATCCTCCCAAAACGCAACAACGTCAGAACTTACCCCACTCGCTCCTTGCTCAATCAAAGCGTTTATAGAGGCTTCAAGCTTATCCAGATCCCATAAGTCGTCCTGGTCGGCGAATGAGACATAGTCAAAGTGCGTGAAATCAACCGCCTCAATCAAGTGGTAAAAATTTTTACCCGCGGATCCATGACGAGTTACAGAAGGCAACACCTCAATTCGCATTTCATTAGGAAATGCTTGCTCAATAACTTGCAACGTATCGTCTGTTGAAAAATCATCCGATATGAATATAGATACGTCTACCGAACGCTGATCAAGAATAGTCTGCAACTGTTCAACCACATAACGTGAGCCGTTATATGTTGGCAGCAGTACGCAAACTTTAGGGTTTAGACTCACAGCAGCAACGGACTTATGCAGCAAGAGGCTCACAAACAACCCATTTCATGCGCTGCGTCCTGCTTTCGGAGCATAGCAGCCAACGATCTGTATCGTTCAGCGCACCCAAGCTCTCAAAATCCGACAAGTCTCTTGCACCTGTCGTTAGCCATCTGAGTCTGTAGACCCTTTCCAGCCTATCAACAAGCTTCTGTAACTTCACAGCGCCATCATCAACCATGAACTCATGAAGCTCAATCACCAACATGGCATCCTTCAGCCTCACGAGAAGCTCATCTGTCAGCAGATTAAACTCTCCGCCTTCAATGTCAATCAAGATGACAGCTGCAGAAAGTTGCACTTCTGGTAGAGACTCATAAAATCGGGCATCCGCATAACCGAAAACAGCAATCGATTCACTGACATCATTCAAGGCCGCATTAGCGCGAATGACCTCACGGCCACGGCCAGACATTTCAAAACAGAACGCTTCCTGAAACATCCCTGCGCGCAGCGCACCAATAGCGTAATAGCCATCTGCCGCGCCAAGATCAACAAAATAACGGTACCGTGAGCGATCAACCTGACTCAACACGTTTAGCACTTCTAGCTCGTAAAATCCCAGAATTTTGCTAGCCAAGTCGGTTTGGTCCCACCATGCCACCGGCGAAATCTGCATTCCGGAAAACGGACCATAGCCGACACGCCACCGATGATCTGTGGCAATTTGTAGTGCCAAATGCTTACGGTGCGTATTGATCGCTCTACGGTACAAAAGGTAGGTCTTGGCTTCGGCAATCGCTTTGCCCAATCCCACTCGCCGAACAATTTGAAAAAACTTAGCGATTTTCTGATTCAACATGCGCTTACCAATACTAACTATTCAACAAGTAGGAAAGTAATGCCTTAGGACCAACACTGTCTGGTGCCTTATTCTGTTGGTTACCAGGAAGCGGTATCTTACCTTCCAAACGGCAAAGATTGGTTATCGCGAAAGCCCAGGCCTTGGGGTCATCTGGGTCGACGAAAGCCACATCCCCGTAATCACCCACGGTTTCTTTTGCATATTCCAGATCAGCCGCAATGATTGGTTTGCCCATATGCTTTCCTTCCGTTAGCGGCAAACCCCAGGTCTCAAGCTTTGAAGGAAATAACAGCCCAGAAGACTGCGACAAAATCTCTTGAGTTTGGCTATAGCTCAAGTGCCCAACAAATTGAATCTGCGGGATTCGACCAAAACGAAATCTCAAACTACGTGCGTAAAGATTTTCGTCGCCGCGGATAGTAAAGACGATCCGGAGCCGCTCTTTAACCTCATCGTCAAGATACTGGATCGCCCGACACAAAACCTCATGGTTTTTAAAAATTCGCGGGAAGGCAGGATAGACAAAAACCAATTGATTTCCTGCTGAACCCACTGAAGCTGGCAACTCAGGAGCGACATAGTTCGGATGAGACACATGGATAGGCGTAGACGTGATGGCACTTAAAACCCGCTTCATCCACTGTTGCTGAACAATCACGCACTGGTTTTTGTTGATGTTGATCCGATAGAAAGACAGATATAGTTTGTTAAATATGTAAAACTTTGGGTCAAGCAGCACTTCAAGCAACGACACTTTGTAGAACGGTGCGGGGTTATGGCAATAAACAAACTGCTTTGGCGCAGAGACGTTCGGGGTCATGTCATGCAGAGATAGCCAAACATCTGGCTTCATCTGAACCGAAAGCTTTTTAAAGACCCAGTACTCGTAAACTACCCGCAGCAGCCAGGCGCGTTTTGGCAATGAGTAGTCCCTTCGCTCAACACAACCGAACTCCAGATTGACAGCTGGATTCACTAGGGCTACAACCCGCCACTCCGCAAATGCCGGATCCTGAAAAGCATCCAGAAAGGATTTTAATATTGTCAGCGGCCCCCCATTGACGATATTAACAGCCGAGACAACAAGAAGCTTTTTCAAACAACACCTTCTCTTTCAACACGCACAACATCACTTTGCTTTAGTTGCTCAACAGCCAACTTTGTCGCTGGAGCCAAGTAGCCGATAAATATAATCAGCAAGGCAGCCGGCACACCCCATACGCCCAGCAACATGGTAAGTAGCACGCCCACGACCGCCATACCTAATAACGCAACCAAATTTATACGCAGCGTCCGATCAATCAAGTGCGCGCGCGAAAAATAGCCTAACGCTGCTGCCTTCAAATAAAAAAACATCGCCAATTGAACACATGCCACTTGGGTATAACTCATAAATCTTTCAGCAATCGCATGGTCTTTCACGACAAACAGCATGATCAGAAAACCTATAGACAAAATGCCGAATAGACGCGCTGCCTTTAGCGCCTCTGGATGGTACAAATCATCGGCCGCTTTGAAGCGCCCTTCAGCCAATAGTTTCGACAATTTAGGGAACTTACCCACCAACCCTGAAATCGATAGTACGAATAACGTATTACTACACGCCATCGTCAAGCCAATTTTGCCAGCTTCCTGCGGCCCAAAGAGGGCGTAGTACATTGGTGTATATGAAAAAACCAGCAAATACCCGATAAAGACATTCGCGCCTGTTCGCCACTGAATTGGCCAAATGTGTTGAGACCAATTTGCCAACGGTTTAGTTCGCCAGACCTGCTTCAGAAGAACTCTGTGCCGAACAGTTAACCACGTGAGCGTAGCCGCCAAACAAACAAGCGACGGTATGGCAACAGCATACAAACCTGAGCCCTCATAGAGAGCCCACCACATACAAAGCGATGCGAGCACACCCTGTACAAGTCTTTGGCCATAAACCTCGGTGACTCTCCCCATCCCCTCTAATAAAAGAACGAATGGCGACAACATATAAACCCCAACCGCTCCAAGCACCACTGCATTCCAGGCGTAGCCCAAACTGGCACCACCTGATTCGCTTCTCATGTTAAGGAACGCTAAACCCAAAGGCGCAATGGCCAGGATGAGCAGCCCCGAGTACTGGAACCACCTAACTGCATAACTGCCGACCCCCAGCAAATCATCGCCCAGCAACTCTGAATTCGCGCTATTAACGCCGTGCTTTGAAGTCAATGGCACCAGAATATTGGTTAACCCTAAATCCAAAGCTACCATCATCCCGACCAAGGTCGAGATCGTGTAATAAAAACCCTGATCATCTGGACTAAGATATCGCGTGACAAAATAAAGGGTCACAAGGCCAGAAGCGGCTTGCCAACCACGCTGAAGCAAAACGATCATTTGGAATCCGAGCATCTACGCTTTAGGTCAAATAAAGCCACCCTAAAGCTGCTTATGTGCGAGGCCCCAGCGACACCGCACAAAAAAAATTAAGCCGCCGATCAGCAGGCCAGCAAACGGCCCGACTGCCAACATCGGCAGTTTCTTCTGTGCCACAACCGTAATAGGCTCCAGCAATTGCATAGACTGCGTAACCGGTGCCGACAACTGGATTGATTGCTCAAGCACCTGTTTTTGCAAACGCGAAATTTCTTCTTGCCTCAACAAATCGTCCAGTATCAATAATGCAGTTTTCTCTAGCGAACTCGCCATTCGCCGCTTAATCTGAATCTGCAATTCTTTCGCTTCAGCCAAAAGTTGTCGGCTCGCCTCTAGCTGCTTTTCTTGCAACTGGACAATGGGAGCTGCAATCATAGCTTGGGTATTTCTAAGTTGCGCCACAATCGCCTGCATACACGCTTCCGCCTGAGCTACTGACTGCGAGCGATAGCTTATTTGAATCAGTGAATTACCTTTAACCGAACTGGCCTTAACGCTGCTAGCCAAAGCCTGCGCTGATGTCATCTCACAAACCCGAACCAGCTCTGGCGTAAAAAACGACGCAACCTTCAACCGTTCCAGCGTCTGCAGCAGCGGTTCGACCTCTGCTCCCTTCATGGCGACGGTGGCCCCGGTGGGCACCCCTACCCTAGCAGGTTGAATCACTGCCGTCGCCTCGTATTGGATCGACGAAACCAGTACAAAGCCCGCTGAGCAAATCAAACCTACGATACCCCCACCAACAAGCCAACGCCAACCTTGTTTCAGGAAATCTATAACATCCCATAGAGAGATATCCCCCACCATCTGCAGGCTTTTCAATTGAGGATTATTAGTCATGCGGTGATTTTACCAACGAACATTGCCAGGATCTCAAAATAGGTTTTTTCATACGGCAGACTATTGAAATACCGGCATATCTTGCTTTTTTAAAACATCCCCATTCTCAACAATGGGGTTAAATTCTGGCACTGCTTTTTTCAAGAGTTGACGTAAACCATCGCTATTTTCTGCCTTAATCACTACTTCCATTTGAAAGAGTATCGGTTCAAGAGCATCCCAACTCAAAGATGGCTCCGCCGCTCGCATAATTCTAGAATGGGATGTCGGTAAGGTGTTGTCGCCAATCAAGAGTTCTTCGAAAAGCTTCTCACCAGGTCGCAGCCCAGTGAATTCGATCTCAATATCTCCGGTTGGATTACTTTCATCCTTATGCGACAACCCACTTAAGTGAATCATACGCTTAGCGAGGTCCGCAATCTTAACGGGCGCCCCCATGTCCAAGACCATGACATCGCCACCCTCACCCATAGCTCCTGCCTGAATCACCAGCTGCGCAGCTTCAGGTATTGTCATGAAGTAACGGATAATCTCCGGGTGAGTCACCGTGATCGGACCACCGTTTTTAATCTGCTCCCGAAAAACTGGTACGACAGAACCGCTGGATCCAAGTACATTACCAAAACGCACCATCGTCAGTTTAGTAGACTTAACGCCTAGGCGACTTTCTTGTAAATTCTTCGCTTGCACCACCAACTCTGCCAGACGTTTAGAACAACCCATTACATTAGTCGGACGAACTGCCTTATCTGTTGAAACCAACACGAAATTCTCAACGCCACACTGACAGGCCGACTCCGCAGCGTGCAGTGTGCCAAAAACATTGTTCCAAACACCAACGGCAGGGTTCATCTCAATCATAGGCACGTGTTTATAAGCTGCCGCATGGTAAACAGTCTGCACGCAAAATCGTCGCATTACACGAAGCAGCTTATCTTCATCCAACACGGAACCTAAAACAGGAACAACCGGCACTCCACAAACGTGTTGTGCCAACTCCCTTTCGATCGAATAGAGCGCAAACTCACTTAAGTCAAACAAAATCAATTTGGCAGGTTTTTGCGCCATAATTTGCCGACAAAGCTCGGAACCAATGGACCCCCCCGCACCCGTCACTAAAACAACTTTTCCAGCAATGCTTTGACGAAGGAGACCTTCATCGGCCACCACTGGTTCGCGACCTAGCATGTCATCAATTTCAACTTCTCGAATGTCTTCAACCTTAACGATGCCATTAGCGAGATCAGCTAGCCCAGGCAGGATCCTGACACGCACAGGCAAATCTGACAGTGCATTTAAAATCTCTCGCTGGCGAGACTTGCTGACTGCAGGCATCGCAAGCAAGACATCCGTAATTCCCATATGTGATTTTAAAAGTCGTGGAATATCTGCTGGGGAATAAACACGCAGCCCATTAACAGTCGCATTCCAGAGGCGTTGATCATCATCAACAAAACCTATGAGGTCGATTTCTGCCCCTTGCCTAAGACCAGAAGCTATCTGTCTGCCCGCAGAGCCAGCCCCGTAAATCAATGCAATCACAGGCTGAGCAGCACGAGATTTTATTTCTGATAGATTATTCAGCAAAACCCTTGCTGCTAAACGACTAATGCCAACACCAACAAATAACAATACGGGTTGGATAAAACCAATTGATCGTGGCACACCTTCAATGCCAATTGCAGTGACTAGTATTGCGTAGAGGATAGTATAGACAGAAATCGCTTTAATGAGCGTAATTGTTGCAAACCAGCCTGTAAACCTAAAAATCGCCTTGTACAAACCGGCCGTCATAAAAATTGGGATGACCAAGAACACAGAAGTCATTGCGGCTAGCACAATCTGCGATGTAAACAACACAACATCGTCATAACGAAGACAAAATGCCAACCACGCTGTAAACCCACAAATAAAAACGTCCAAGATAAAAACAATTAGCTTTTTGAGGCCACGAGGAAGGGCAATCAGCCAATTGGCAGCTTGACTAAACATCTTCATTTTAACTAGACCAAGTCTTCAAAGTTGTTGGAAACAACAGTATTGTTTTATTCATTAAGCAATGATTTCCGTTTCGAACTCAACCAACTCCATACACCCATCATAAAATGTAATAAAACGACCATGTTCTAATGGATATTCCATTACACGCGCCTTCCATACAATAGTCTTCTCGCAACCATCAATATAAAACGCACCTGGATAAGGACGGGTTACCGCGCGAACAAGTCGCTCTGCATCCCAAACAGAGCCACACAAGTTGATTTTTCCCTCCTCGGGCCGACGACCTGGCCATTCTGTAGCCAAGGCATCGTCTTGAGGAATAAGATCAAACCTATCTGCCAGCAAACGAGGTAGAAATTCACGAATAATCTTAATGTGCCCCGCGTTGACTTTCTCGTAGAGAGTTTCCGCTGACTCATCTTTGTCCAAATTAATCACGCACTGCACAGCAATCGGACCGGCATCCACGCCGTTGTCCATTTTAAATAAAGTCACTCCAGTTTGCTTCAGCCCCTTGAGAATAGCCCAAGGAATCGCCGCGCGGCCACGCCCAATGGGCAACAATGTCGGATGAGCTCCAAGAACACCACGTTTAGGAGCAGCGAGGACACTGGGATGTGCAATTTGAGACCAGCCAATGATAAAGAGCCAATCAATATCTGCATTTTTAATTGCATCAACCACTGCTTGATCGTTAACATGCCGGCTCTTAATCAAAGGGATTTGGTGCATGTTACAAAAGTCGTCCAATCGAACTCGACCTGATTTTCGTGTTGCAACGTCGTCCGGTAAGGAAACAGCGAGCGATATTCGACCACCCGCGCCGTAAATAGCCTGCATACAACTTAAACCAAGCTGCACACAAGTAACAAATCCAAGTTTTATCATCGTTGAATCAGTACACAGGGGGAGGTTTTAGCAGATACAAAAACGTTGCAAAAATAATTTTTACATCCTGTGATAACGTGATATTTTGAACGTACTGAGTGTCAAGGCCAGCCTTTTGTACTACAGACATCCCATCAAAGGCATTAATTTGTGCCAATCCAGTTAACCCTGGACGGCATATAGATACGCCGTTTTCAAATCTTAAACTAATTAATTCAATTTGTTGAGTCAGCGATGGCCTTGGCCCGACAATGCTCATATCTCCCCTCAAGACATTGAATAGCTGAGGGAGCTCGTCCACACACGTACGGCGTATAAAACGTCCAATACAACCAATTTTTATCATTCCAATCTGATCCGATGGAATGCTATTGGTATCTATTGGCATACTGCGGAATTTAAACAAAACAAATGTTTTCCCAAAACGACCAACGCGATCCTGCTTAAAAATAACTGGGCCGCCCTCAAATAGCAGTATAAGGAATGAAATGCAAATCAGAATGGGGGAAAGAACTATAAGCGCAATTAGCGAAAAAAAAATATCAAAAGCACGCTTACCCCAATTACTATACATGTCGCCTCTTATAAACCAAACCCATAAACCAATTGAAAAGCTTCTGCCGCCAGGCTGCCGCATTGTCCACCTCGATATCTGGCATGACCGCGCAACACCTCTTCCGACCGCGGATGCGGAACCTCCCGCATAACATTACGATAACAAGAAAGGGCTTCTATTTTTTGATTTAGGGTCGTAGAAATGTCCACATAATAATTGGGGGAGAACACACTTGTATTCGCCGGGAAGGCCCAATCAGTCGAAGAAAGAATTTCCATGAAGAAAAGTCCTTTCAAAGGCTTTAATCCGTCCTTTCGCTGAAACAAACGTGCAGCAGCCATGCAAGCCTGAGCAATCTGCCGATGATCGTCATTTAGATCTGAAGGGTGATGCGTAAAAATCCGATCCGGATGAAACAACTCAATTTGAGTTTCAATAAACTTAACAAGCTCCAAATGAGGCACTGTATTCATTCGAATATTCGGAAACGGCCCCAGTACAGGCCGTTGGAAACCTACAACCTGATTTGCCAATAGCAAATCTGAATGCAACTCCTCGTTTGACGGCCGTTGTGAGCGCACATCAACCCCACCACACAAAATCACAGGTTGCACCATCTGCCCCATCTTGACACATGTAGCACCTGCCCCCCCAAATCCTAAGATTTCATCGTCAGGGTGAGCCACGATAACTAGGTTAATCACATCTCCGCCATTTCTTCCTCAATGGGCACTAAGCAATTCTGTCCAAGGTTGAGTATAAGTTTAGCCACGCCTTTGTTATTTTTTCACTCGAAAAATTGTCAACCACTCTTGAGCGGGCATCCCAAGCTAACCTAACCAAATCATCTTTATTTTTCCCAAGAAATAGAATTTTTGTCGATAGTTGCTTCGTGTCACCTTTTTTAATTAAATAACCAGTCTTATTGTCAACAATCGCATCCTGAACGCCTACTATTCTGTAGGCAATCGTTGGCACACCGCATGCGGCCGCCTCAATAATCACCGATCCAAACCCTTCCTGATAACTAGGTAGCACAAGCACATCTGCAGCGGCCATAAAGCGCTCCGGCACTTCTGTCTCACTATACCACCGGATGTTTACCCCCAATTCATGGGCACGCTTTTTCAAGTTCGTAGTCAGACCTTGCTCATCAGGACCAACCATCCACAGCTCCCACTTGGGATAACTAGAACTTACTACACCAAAAGCTTCAACCAGATCAAAAATTCCCTTATCTTTAATCATTCGGCCAACAAACAGAAAAATAGGCGTTTGATCATCAATTCCAGCAGCTCGTCTCAATTCATTTCGTAAATGCATATTCGGCTTGAATCGAGCCAAGTCCACACCTGCTATTGATCCCAAGCCAAGCACTGAGATCAGACCCTTTTTGACCACCCTCTCTCGCTCCAAAAAACGGCATTGGGATTCACTATCAGCAAATACAAGGTTGGCGCACGCTATAACGGCTCGGTCAGCGCACTTTAGTAGATACCGTCCAAGACCGCTCTTGTTAATCCATACCTGCCCAGTAAACGTATGAAATCTCCATGGAACCCTACAAAGCCAGGCTGAAAACATCGCAAGCAAACCGGCCTTAGGAGTCACGCTATGCACGACCGATGGGTGAAACCGTATAATACACAAAAGCAATTGAAGGAGCGCCAACAAATCCTTCACAGGATATATTTTTCTTTCTATATCGATATGTTGAACTCGAATATTATGTGTTATCTCCTCTAAGAGGGGATAAGCTCTCGTGTTAACACAAAGAAGAACTTCATTTGACTTAGACAAAGCGAGCAAATGCGATCTCAAAAAGGCATTCACAGCAAAGGGGGTTGTTACGACAAATAAGATTCTTTTCATTTAGAAAACTAAATATTAACCAGCACCTGCGGCCGCGCCAAATGTTTTGGGCCGCCCTGAAATAGTCTTAAAGACAGATCGTTACTAGACCTCAAGCAAAAAATAAAAAACATCAGCACGAAAGGATCAACCATTTGATGCCACCAAGCACCTTTAGCTCCATAAAAAACCATATAAAGCAAAACCACGGAAAAAACATTTTTTCTCAATAGAAAATCTGATCGAATCATAGCAAATAAAGTCATAGTAACTGCAAATAAATAGCCCAGCAGTGCTTGCGCATAATTGCTATCTTCGGCGAACCCCAGCGAGCTCATCGTGCTCCGAAAAGTATGTGAATTCACGTTCAATTTAGATCCTAAATATCCGCTTTCGATATAACCCGACAATTCAAAAATATAAAACAAAGCCGGCAACAAAGTGGCCCAAATCGCCAAAAAACAAGCATTAAGTAGGCGGCCATCCCTCAAAAGGCGGACAAGCTTTACAAATACATATGTTACAAACACCGCAACATAGGATGCCATGGACATACACAAAATCCAGAAGCTTATCAAAACAACCAGCAATATGATCTTAAAATATCTAACTCTTGAAACATTCTGAGCGTTAATTAGGAAAATGATTGCGGGCATAACAAATAACGCTGCCTGATGCGATTCCTCCATCAATCCAACTGGTCGCGGAATATAAAAGCCAAATACTTCAGTATGGGACATTTCTATGTCAACCATAACTAACCCGAGGAAATAGGGGAAAGCGTAGTGGTGAAGGTCATTTGTAATCGCCCTCCCCCCTAGGTCATTTAATGTTACACGCTCAAAATTGCTGCCGCTAGCACAAACCACGAAAGCCCATGCTATAAGACCAGTTGCAGCAACATATACTGCCAATATCAAATACCCCGCAAATACTTTCTCTAGTGCGTTATCATCAATGTTGTTAATTATAAAAGAGAATAAAGCAAGGATGCCAAATTGAATGATAGCAAAATCTATGGTTGAAACTCCGCAGAACACACCCAAACCAAGAGCTGCAAATGAGAATGCCAAAAACGAAATCGGGTTGCCAACACCATAACTTCCAAGCGCCCTGTTTTGAACTGTAATCGCTATATAACTAGCCAGAAGCAAAGCAAAAAAAGCAATCAAATTCACATTGCTGATGATAGATCCTGCGATACTTAGTCGCAAAACAGAAACAAGTAGAATAGCGGCAATAACAAAAAACATTTTATTTTAAACAATTACCCACGTTTTCTTATCGCAAAATTGATAATCTGGCGAATTCCTGGAACCGACCCCCACTCCCACTCTCCAACGAGCTCCACTAGCGAAGCGCCTGTCCCTTTTTTGAAGTCAAAAACTCCCTTGTTTGCTTCTCGATCCACTCCGCTTAAATCGTACTCTTTGAACCCATGTTGATAGCAGTGCTCCAAAAGCGCCCACAGTGTTGCATGTGTTGCATAAACTTTTCGCGCTTCAGCTCCCGCTGCAGCTAGCAAGTCCATGGCAACGGAACCACACAGCCCAGCTGCCCGTATTGCCAGCAACTTCCCTTCAGCATCTCTACATTGATAAACAATCAATCGATTTGAGCAATTTTTTAAAATTGCCATTAATTCTGATTCAGAATGCTGAACCGTCAAGCCTTTAAGCGCCTCCATTTCTCTATATATTTTTGATATTTCTTGAACGTCGGGGCGTGCCCAATGTTCAATATTTAATCCATAGCGCTCAGAGCGTTTTAAATTGTGCCTCCAATTTCCGCTAGCCCGTTCCTTCCGTAAAGCCTCACCAGCGTCTAAGACGTATGACATTGACCATCCACTGCTAAGCGGAACTAGTGGCCGCTTCCAGCCATAGTCTGCAAGATACGTGCTTTCCTTTCCTAAATCGCAACGCAACACACTAATACGACAATAAAAAATCTTTGTCTTCAACTCTCGGCCGAGAGCTTTTGTAAAATTTCTACTTATCTCTTGTATCCGCCCCATAGGCCCACCCGGAATCCAACAAACTGTAATTCCGTGTCTACGAGTTACTAGAACACTAGCGGCCGCGATCACCTGTTCATCACATTTAGCGATTAAGCGCATCGGCTCCCAGCCTGCTACTTTACGCGTTTCGCCCCACCCGTAAGTTTGATAGAAACTACCCGACAGAGATTCCACATATTTATCCCATTCAATAGCGGAATCAGTATAACGTTCCCATTTCACCATAAAAAATTAACCAGAAAAACATTTCGATAATGCACAGGTGCCTTGGCCGCTATCTCTGACGGCAAATCCGGCCAGCACACGAAATCAAACCCACACCGCTTTGCATAACGCCTCATAGCCTCTGCAGCTGCGGCCCCTCCGCGAAATGCAAAAGCATAAGGTACGCAATACTGAGGCAACTTATCAAATACCGGCACAGCACCAACTTTCTTGGCCGCTTTAATGCAATTTTCATAAGCTGTACGACGTCGCTTAACTTCCACCATTACATTGCAACCAGCTATAGAGGTTAATAAACCAGGCCATGGATTAGGAGGGGTCGATAACTCATTTTCGGATTTTGGATCGTTAGCAGGCACTTCACTCCCTGTGCGTATTTTACGTAGTTCGCGCGCCAACCCGGTAGCGAATCGATATGCAAACTCCCCAATCAAAGGCAAGTCTCTAAATTGTGCTTTGATTATCTGGGCACGATTAACCCCCGTGCCATTAAACTCGCATTGCGTGGGTAATTCATGACTAGTGTATTTGTTTCCCGCCCAAAGCGCTGCACCATCCGGAATACGCAAAGTCTTGCGCAAACTAAAAACGCCCAACCCGGTTCGGCAACCAAGCCATTGTCCATCTTGATCACGGCTCATATAGCCATGCGCATTGTCTTCGACAATAGTTGCACCTGTTCGTTCTGCGTATGCCAAAAATGGCTCTAAAGCTTGGGGAAACCCAAAGTAGTTCACTGCCAGCACCGCATCGGCCGATGGCCACTCTTCGGGTGGTTTTTCTGGCGTCAGGTCAGGCTTTACATCATACCAGCATGGTGTAGCTCCCAATATATGCAGTGGCGCAAGCAAATCACGACAGAGGTAACCAGGTAACAGAACTCTGGTCCCCGGCCTGATCCCTATCAAGCGAAACGCTTCAATTAAGGCATGGCGCGCCAAACTATAATATCGTACATGGCCAGCACCGATGAATTCCGGATGCCCCGTCTCAATGATCGACATACCGCTCTCCCCGAAACCTCGCACACCCTATCAACCTGAGGCCAAGCCCTTGCATAATCCCGACCCATTTGGCTACATCGAGTGCAGCAGCAAGCAACGGTGCAATCAACAGTGCACGCGGCCGCGACCCCCACCACGGACGATCCTTACTACGTCGTATTGGGTCAATCACCCCGCGCAAAAGCAAATAGGCTAGAAATATTACTCCGCCGACGCCACCACCATTGCACGCCAAGACATACAGCACTGGCAACCCGAACAGATAAATTATCTGCTGTCCCGTGCGCACACCAGCAAGCACGCAGTGCAGCTCTGTCACACGCCATTTGCGCAAGGCTTGGCGCCATCGCTTCGGGAAATGAGTGTAACTAACCCGCGCTGCCCAACATACATCACGTGCACCATAATGCGCCTGCAAAGCGGCCATCCACACAAGATCCTCACCTGCTCGCAAATGTGAGGGAAACTCTCCAACCTCAGCAAAAACCTGACGAGTAAACAAGGAAGAGGGGATCACCGGATGCACTGTACCCTGACCATAAGACAAAGCACAGACGGACTTGGTGAATGACGTATGCGCCGAGAAGTGACAAACTCCGAATACTGCTGGAACTTGCTTTGCGAGAGCTTGCTGACAAAGCTGTTCCAGCCAGTCACTAGCGGGTTTTATGCCCCCATCGATAAAGGCAATCCACTCGTTGCGCGCGACACGAACCCCAGCATTTCGACCGGCTCCAGGCATCGCGCCTGGGCGAGAAAGTATCCTACAGCTTGCATTTCTCCACCCTTTGCTACGCCACCAGTCCTCTATCAAATTTGTACTGCCATCGGTCGACCCGGCATCGGAAAAAATGATCTCATCCGGTTGATGACTCTGCATCTCAAGAGCCTGTAACAACTCGGGGAGGGACTCGGCTTCGTTAAGGATCGGAATGACCAGCGTGACGGGGAAATTCAGAGACATGCTGGATCCTGAGTGCGCCAGCGATACCAATCCCAGGCACCATTTAATTTCTGAGCAAAGACACGCTCACTATCTAAAGAAGTAATTTCGGTACGCGCCAGCAGCATCTGATCACGCTCTGGGCGGTTGACCCCCGCGAAACTAGATGCTCCAAGCTGATAGCCAGCCGCCAGCGCGGCATCTCGCACACGGAGATTAGCAGCACCATATGGATAAGCCAATGCTCGAACTTCATTACCCAGCACATCTTCCAGATACTGCCGACACGATATTAGTTCGTTATGCAACGTCTTGTCATCACAGTGCGTCAGTGCAATATGGGTCGCGCCATGAGCTCCGATCCGAGCACCTGGCAATGCTGCCAAGTTTCGCAGAGCCCCGGGAGATAGAAAACCCGCCTTACCGCTACGCACGAATTCCGACGTAACAAAGACAGTGAAGGGCAATCCCAGTTCACACAAAATCGGTGCTGCCACCTCCAAATTGTCGAGGTACCCGTCATCAAAAGTTATCGCTACCCGACACCCGGTACTCCTCAACGAAATCTCATTGAATTGGACAACCCGTCCCAGCTTCCACTCAGCCAGCAATTTCATCTGGCGCTTGAAACGCTCGGGAATCAGCGAAAATAGCCCCACGGTATCGCCAAGCGCTGGCGTACCGATAGCGTGGTACATCAACACGCGCAATCCCTCGACAGGCGGACTCAGCCAAGAGACCCCAGCCACCGTCTCCGAAATTGAACGGGCCAGAAAACGTCGCAGACTCATCCGATTGATCTTTCAGGGCCGCAGGCCAAAGACATTAAGCACCATGGCAACGTAAAACCGAAGGCTCCAAGGATAATGGATCACTGCCCTAAAAAAGTGTGGCCAAGCTTGCAAGTGTTGGCCGCTATCCTGTAAGCCGCGTGCGCCGCCATACGTAATCAACGCCTCGCGACGACGAAAGCGCCGGGTTGACACACAGCCTACCAGAAGTGCCCGATGATGTTCGAAGACAGCCATCACCGCCTGCATGTTCCGCAGCGCTGCTCGACTTTGGTTTCCCTCGTGAATCAGATATTCGCCTAGCACTTCGTTAACAAAACCGATCTTGGCAGCATCACGTGCCAACTTTAGCCACAATTCATAATCCTCTGCGGTGACAAATTCAGGTTGAATACTAAAACCACCCGCACGCTCCAGGCACTCACGACGCACCATCACCGCCGAAGTAGATAGGCAGTTACCATCCAGCAAAAGGCTTTCGTATGTCGCCCGCAACTCAGGACCATAGTGCACTGTGCGACGCCTTTCACCAGGCCCCACCCAAACTTCGGAATGGCATACTAAGTCGTAGCCTTGCACCAACTTATCCATACAGTGCTTAAGTTTTTCCGGATACCAAAAATCGTCCGAATCAAGAAATGCAACGAATGGCGCGCGCGTCAACGACAAACCATAATTACGCGCGCTCGCAATGATCCCGTGATTGGCAAAATTAACTATCCGAATACGCGGATCGTTGTAGGATTCAACCACTGCAATTGTATTGTCTTCGGAAAAGTTGTTAACAACAATAGCCTCCCAGTCACTGAAGCTCTGTGAGCGAATCGAATCCAGCGCCGTCTGCAAAAAGCGAGCATGGTTGTAGGTTGGAATAACCACTGATACTCGCGGCTTAGTGGCATCACTCATTCACAACTCTTTTTAGAAAAAGCCTGCGAACAAAAAAGCAATAAGCTATCGATTTCTGGAACGAAGTCATGGGTCATTGACACCCCAATCGCTGAACATTTCTCAATTTGATATTTTAATTCCATCAGAATTTGATCTTCTTGTTCCTGGCATGCGAATTTCAATTCAGGCAAAAAACCCAAGATTTCCTGGCAACGTGATTGAACCAATTTAGCCATATCTATAACCAAGCGCGATTTGCCGGATCCGATATTGAAGGCTTGACCATTCACTTGCTCACCTGGGCAACTAGTCAAAATAGACACAGCACTACAAACATCTGTCATCGGAACAAAATCGCGCTGCTGCAACCCATTGGAATGCAAACACATCACCCCATATTCAACAGCTTGCCGACACAGGTCATTCACCAACAGCCTCCAACTATTCACAGCTTTGTGTGCAGGCGCTCCAAAAACATTCGAAAGGCGCAATACAATGCCTTGAATGCAGCTGTTATTAATGCTATTAAGCACTGCATGTTCACCAGCCAGATGTGAAGTTGCATAAGGATGTAAATTACGCGGACACATAGACTCGTCGATACGACCAACTAACGGGTTAGCATAAACATGTGCAGTGGAAAGGTATACAAATCTTTGCACATCAGAATTTTTCGCCACTTCAAACAGCCTAGCCGTAACAGCGCCATTGAACTCAAAGGCAGCCGGCGGATTATAAGCACATTCTTGCGCGTTCATGCCAGCGGCATGCACCACAACATCAACCTTGTCACAAAGTTTGCCCAATGACCCAGTATCATTCCACGAAGTTACACCTACTTTAGCCTCCGGAAGCCAGAGAGGCGGTGCTTTATCTGCTGAACGTGATCCAAGTATTACTTGATGCCCTTTAGCCGCAAGGTATTGAGCCAAACGCCCACCAATGAAGCCAAAACCACCGGTTACTAAAAATCTCACGGCAGATTAAATTCGCCACGGAGCGTTATTCAACCACATCGACTCAAGCAAATCATGATCACGCTTAGTATCCATGCAATGCCAGAACCCCTGATGTCTGTACGCCATTAACTCACCCATTTGAGTAACTTTCTCTAAAGGATCACGTTCGAGTAACGTATCATCACCTGCAATTAGATCAAAGAAAGCTGGCTCAATTACAAAATAGCCTCCATTTACCCACCCTTCATGTAGCTGTGGTTTTTCACGGAAACTTTCAACACGACCTTCTTGCAATTCAAGTTCACCAAAACGTGCAGCAGGCCGCACCGCAGTAACCGTGACCATCTTTCCGTGCTGTCTGTGAAAAGCCAGAAGAGCCTCAAGGTCTATATCGGCAACTCCATCGCCATAAGTCAACATGCATGTCTCATTCCCAATGAACTGCTTCATGCGCCTGACTCTGCCACCTGTCATTGAGTTATCTCCTGTGTGCACTAATGTCACATTCCAATCCACTAGACCCTCAGTCTGATGGGGGTGAATACATCCAGAAGCCAAATTGACAGTGAAATCAGAATTTAATGCTCTATAGTTCAAAAAGTAATCCTTGATCACTTCTGCCTTATAACCAAGTGCCACATAAAAATCTTTATGCCCAAAGTGGGCGTAAGTCTGCATTATGTGCCAAAGAATCGGCTTGCCCCCAATTGGAACCATGGGCTTGGGAACAACATCCGTATATTCGGACAATCTTGTACCGAATCCGCCAGCAAGAAGAATTACTTTCATAAACCCACCGTGTAAGAAGTTGAATAACCGTTATCTATGCTGCAGCGACCAATCATAAGGAATGCTTGGATCTGTCGCGGGGCGACGCTCTATTTCAGCAGGCGAGTGTGGCATCGTAGCGCAATTCGCAACAATCGCCATTTTACTGCCTACACCCTTGAAACCGTTCCAGACCAAGGGCGGCACGGTCACCAGCTGGTAGTTTTCGGGCGAGATGAAAAACTCCTGCACTTCGCCACGCGTCGGGCTACCCTCGCGGTCGTCGTAAAGAACGAATTTGATCTCGCCGTAAATGACGGCATAGTTAAGTGTCATTTCCTTGTGTAGATGCCATGCCTTAACAGCGCCCGGGTGAGTGCATGAAAAGTAGATTTCACCGAACCGTGAAAACACCGACGAATCCTCCCGCAGCATATGCATGACCTTGCCGCGCTCATCAAAAATTTGCCGCAATGGCGTCAAAACTACACCGTCTATCATGTGAGCTCCGGAAAAAATAAATGGACTTGGGCACGGGTTACCTCCTCCATATCCCGCCCTTCAAGCCAGGCTTTGTACCACAGCGCAGTCTGCACAAGCGTTTCTTCGACCTGCCAGCGCGGCGCCCAATTTAATAGCTGATGCGCCTTGTCGCAATTTAGTTGGAGGAGACCCGCCTCGTGCAGTTGCGGCGGCACGCCCTCTATCTCAACGCTGCCTCGACCAATGTGGGACACGATCGCCTCTGCCACCGTATTGACGGTTCTAACTTCATGAGTAGACGGGCCAAAGTTCCAAGCACTGTTCCAACGCTGCGGCGCTTCAAGCAAACGGGCAGCCAACAACAAATAACCAGACAGCGGTTCTAGTACATGCTGCCAGGGTCTGGTCGCCTGCGGGTTACGTAGCCGCACCGGTTGACCGGCCTTGATAGCCCGTATGCAGTCGGGAATTATGCGATCAACCGCCCAGTCGCCACCACCGATCACATTACCGGCTCGAGCACTAGCCGCTCCCAATTGGAGACGATGTTCAAAGAACGAACGCTGGTAAGAGGAGAACACCAATTCGGCAGCCCCCTTAGAAGCACTGTATGGGTCTCTACCGCCAACCTGGTCGATCTCGCGGTAACCCCATACCCATTCGACATTTTCGTAGCACTTATCCGAGGTGATGTATACCAGTGAACGCACCGACGGGCATTGACGCACTGCGTCGAGGAGATGCACCGAGCCCATGACATTAGTAGCAAACGTCACCGCGGGATCCTCATACGAAGGCCGAACCAAGGCTTGAGCTGCGAGGTGAAGCACGATGTCGGGCTGAAATTCCGCCATGGCGCGCGCCAGATGCTCCGCATCACGGATGTCGCCAACAACATGTTCAATCTTGTCAGTGAGGCCAAGCAAATCGAAGTGATTAACTGCTGTCGCTGGCGGCAGGGCAAACCCCCTCACTTTGGCACCGATTTCATGCAGAATAAAGGCCAGCCAAGAACCCTTGAACCCGGTATGGCCAGTGATAAAAACGCGACGTCCGCGTAGTTGTCTGAATACATCTTTCATTTGATTCATTGTTATGTCCCGAAAGGGGCCCTATAGAGGCTGGAATAATTCTGTAGAGATATTTTGGCAGTAAAACAGGCGGAAAAACGCGCGGCAGCAGCCTGCCCCATACGGGCGCGCGTATCACCATCGGCACACAACTGCAAGATGGCGGCAGCCAGCTCGCTCGGATTGGCTGGCTCGACGAGCAGACCGGTTTCTCCATCAATCACCTGCTCCGGCGTGCCTGCCAAGCGCGTTGCAATCACCGGCTTGGCCAATGCCATGGCTTCCAGAATAACATTCGGAAAATCCTCGTCTTGAATCGACGGTAAAACCAGAATGTCTAGCGCCGCCATGAAATTCACCACATTCGCCTCGTTACCGACGAAACGTACGCAGCCGGTGAGACTGTGCGCCTGCACGCAGGCCATCAGCTCTTCGTGCAATGGGCCACTTCCTTCAATCAGAACCGTCAAGCGCCCGGGCGGTAAGTGGCCGGCCGCAGACAGCTGCGCCAGGGCTGCCAGCAGCATGCGATGGCCCTTGCGCGGAACCAACAGGGCCACCACGCCGAGCAGCACGCCCGCATCTTCGCCCAAGCCCAATCGCTGACGTGTCTCAGCTGTACTTTCGCTACGCACGCGCGGTGCAATGCCGTTATGGATGGACATCCGCTTATGATCCGGCAGGCGCATGACCTCACCTAGGCGCACACTGGCTGCCTGCGAGCCTGTCACAAAAACATCCACCGCGCCCGCAATCAGTCTATCCACCGGGTAATCCAGCCAGCGCGAAAAACGCCGGTAGCCCACCGCCATGTTGTTCACCACCATGATCACCACGGGCACACGTGCCAACCAACCGGCCAATGCAGCCGCACGCGTTGACAGGCCGCCAGGGTAGCCACCATTGTTGATGTGAAGCACATCCGGCTGCAAGCGCCGGAACAGGCTATACAGCACATACACCTCATAGGCTAGCAAGGGCAGCAGCAAAAACCACCGCAGAATGGCCATGATGATGCGCTTGAACAGACTCGGCCAGGCCGCCGGCAAGGCCTCCAGCTCGGACAGATCGGGAAAGGCAAAGCCATACATTTCCACAGGTGCAAGCACGCGACGCACCAAGCCTTCGTCGTACAAAGCCGTGCGACGATAGCTGAAACTCAGCGCGAAAGTGTTACGAAACTCGGTTGAATTAAAGAAGTTAGCCAGCATGTTCTCGCAACCAGCAAAGAATGCGCAATCGCTGTGGTAATGAATTTTCAGGTGAGTATCCAATTGAGTCGGCTCAGTGGCCGGCCAGTAAAAAATGGTCAATGGTAGCGCGTAAGCCCTCCTGCAGACCCATCGTCGGTCGCCAATCCAGCAGCGTCTCAGCGCGTTCTATACACGCGGCATATTTCATTGCTTCGTGGCAACGATATGGCAAGGCACCGAACTGCACTTGGGCGGAACTAGCGGTTCTAATCTCGCGTAGCACAGTGTCGACGACAGCCTTGACCGAATAACTATGCCCAGCGCCCAGATTAATCACGCTGCCATCAATGCATGCATCGGCTTGTATAGTTTTAAGCACAGCGTCTAATACATCACTAATGTATATAAAATCGCGCATCTGCTCTCCCTTTGTCATCCTAAACGGCTTCCCTGCCAGCAGTGTCTGAATCAGAGCTGGGATAAACATATCGTCACCCTGGCCAGGCCCGAAAATAACGGTCGGACGCAGCACAACAGCCGGAAATCCATAGTTGGCATGCAGCCCTACCAGTGCCTGGGTAATCGCCAGCTTGGACAGACCGTATGCAGAACTAGGCTCGGCCTGTTGCGTTTCTACATAGGGTGGTTCGGCGCGACCGTATTCATCACATGAACCGAGAAAGACAAAACGTTTGAAGTGCGGCAACACCTGACAGGCTTCAATCACATTCCAGGCACTAGCCACATTTGTGTCAAAAGTGGCACGGAAGTCTGAAGGCTCCGCACTTCGCTGTCGCGAGGCGGCCAGATGGATGACGCAATCCGGCTGCAACTCCGCCAACAGCTGCCGCACGGCCGCCGCGTCCAGCAGATCGAGGGCATAATGCCCGGTCGTGGCGACGTCTTCCTCAGGCAAGTAGCGACTGAGGCAAGACAAACGCACATCCGTGGCCTTAAGCGCCGCACACACATGGCGACCGACAAAACCGCTGGCACCTGTAACGAGGACATGAGTCGGGGTCGACACTTTGATTCAGCCCTTACGTGCTCGTACAACCAAGTTCAGGTACAATTGGCCCCGATCCGGCAGCATCTTCGCCAACAACATAGCCAGTAGCTGCACAGGGGCACAGAAGCACAGAGCATAGACACGCCCAGCACCCTTCAAGGGCGGTACCAGATTACTCATAACATAAACATTGGTAAGGATAGCCAGTGTCTCCAAAGCCGTCGTGTCTTTAAGACTCTCGACAGTTTGTAGACCGACACGACTCAGCAGTTCGGCTATACCAAAGCTAGTGAAACGGTAGTAATCAAAAGGCTCTTCGTGCTCCTGATAAACGAAAGGCAGCGAAACTACGATCTCTCCGCCCGGCTTGCACACCCTCGCCATTTCAGCCAACAGCGCGAGTGGGTCAGGCACATGCTCAAGCACCTGTGTGGACATGACGAGGTCAAAGCTGTCGTTTGCATACGGCAGAACCTTGCCATCGTAGAAACGATCCGGCTGCTTCATGCTCAACGGGCGGCCGGAATCTTCCACATCAACCCCTAGATATTGCCCCAGCGCGAACAGACCTTCATAAGGACGATCGCCACAACCGACATCCAGACATAGCCCACCCCGTGACGCCGCCGGCACCAAGACCGCAGTAAGGACTTGCTGCAGCCGACGCCGCGTCAAAAAGCAGGGGTCGAACAGTACGCGGCTAAAACTCTTGGCAGCGGTCAGCATAGTCTCAACACTTGTGTAGGTAGTAGGTGATGTCATCCAGCGGATACAAGTGACTCAGGTAAAGTTCGTAGTGCTGCGGAAAACGATTGGCCAACCGCGCCATGAGCCGCTTGCTCCAGCGCATACTGAGTGATTCATTGAACACAATCTTATCGATATGGAAACGTGCCGCAGTGTAATCGTACTGACGACAGATCGGGCTGCGCGGATCAAAATACGCCAGCGAATTAACCGTAAAAAAATGCTTGTGAGTTGGATCAATGAAAGCCCACACTGAACGAAAATAGGGCACGATAACCTTAATCTGGCCGCCCACCTTGCAGATACGATGCACTTCCTCGAGCACCCGCATCGGGTTATCAAGATGCTCTAGCACATTGTCAAGATAAATCTCGGCGCACTCATTGTCGGCGAATGGATACGGAAAAACGTTCAGGTCGTGAATTATATCGGCTGCATGACGATCGGAGTAATCAACGCCAATCGCACCTGGCCGCTTTTTCTTGCCACAACCGAGGTCTAGGATTTTCGAACTTGAGCTCACTTATTCTCCTGATTGATGGTGACTGCGTTGGCGAGCAGCAATTGCTTCAGCTCTTTCGCTGGAGAAGTGCTGACAAGCGCATAACGCTTGCAAAATTTTAGGCGAGCCGCTTGTACCGCGGGTGATGCCCACCAACCCGAAACATCCGCCCATATGGCATCAATATGAGCCAACGCCGACTGCGGGCTCAAATGGACTATACCGGCATCGACCAAGCACTGATAATACGGCTTTGCACTCTCTCGGAGATGGTCTAACCCATTCTGCCAGAAAGCGAGTGTTGGAATATTCTTGGCCATAGTTTCCAGGATACCGGTGGAGTCATAGCTGTAAACCACTAAACGGCTGGTAGCAATTAGCTCGGCCAAGTTACAACCCCCAGTTTCCAACTGGATAGTCGGATCAAAGGCATGCCAGCGTGCCACATCATCCCATTCAAGATTACGATACTCGTTGTGCAACCGAACAACCAGCTGCGCGCGAACAGCGGGCGACAACCCCCCGACAAAAACCAGCTGCTCTTCAAAATATTCGGCAAACTCGGCCACGGCATCCCAAGTGGTAATCATTTGCCCGGCATGCAGCTCCATCAACAACAGCCCCCCCTGCGGGGCAGTGCTCCGTTTCAACCTTGAACCGGTATTGAAGATGAAACCCGGCACATGCTGAGGCAACCCATCCGTCCAACCCCAGGTAATAAACCTGTCAGCCGTGACTTCTTCAATAGAAGGATTCAAATAGCGTGCCGTACCATAGTTGTTTCCATGCTGGCCAACGATATAAGGGACACCAGCTGTAGTCTTGGCAGCAGTCCATGCCTTGAATATCTCGTCAGTATCAAAATTATTGCTAGTAAAAATAAATTTGGGGGTTTTTGGCCATGGCAAAGCATCCGCCGCCGCAGTCAGATCTACGTAGCCCTCCAAATAGCAGGCAGGCAAAAGCTCAAACAGCATGGCTTGCAACGCACGCTCTAGGCCTGATTCCCGATCATGCTTCTTGCCTGCTGACAGCTCGTCTGCTAAATGACGCCGCAAGGTATTATCAATTGCCACTATCGGCAAGTTACGAGTGCGACCGGCAAACAGCTGTGGGAACTGCCTCAGCTCCAACTGCAGGCGAACCTCCGTAAGTCGCGGCAAAAAGCTATTGACGATCAGGGCATCCCCAACCCGCGCCAAATAACTAGACGCAATACGCATCTGCCGCACTAGCCAAGAACGCATCCGCCTCTGCAAGTTGCGCGATACCACTGTGGTCTGCACCTCAATCTCATGCTGCGGATCGGCCGGCAACTCTTCGACAGCCACATTTCCAGTCGTCACATACCCAAGCAGCTGCGCATACAAGCGACAATTCCAGCGCGCATCATTGAATGCACGGATAGCCAAATAGGAGTCCTGTGGTGCCATGGTAAAAGTATCATCGGGAAATACGGTCATAACTGCTGGTCGATAAGTTTCCAGACAAACCTCTAAAGTCTGGTGACGGTTCAACAGCACTTCGACGTAGCGGCGAAACCAATGGCCGAGCAATATGCGCCAATACCGCTCACTATGCGTAGTTCCATGATGGCGATTCAATGTAGCACACAAATGCGGAAATAACGCAGCCTCATAGGAACGCGCACGCGCATGATCATAATCCCGAGTCGTTGGTGCTAGGCCATAGGGAGCAGCAACAATCGCATCTAATGTTTGCCAAATATGGCGGCGCGCATGTAGACGGCACCACTCACCGAGGAACAACACAGGCCGACCAAACGGCCAACTCCGTTCGTCAGCACTTGTGACTAGGCACCGCCCTTGCTTTGGAGGCTCACTGCAGATCATCTTAAATGTGGCGTATATGTCTACACCTACTCCTTACGCGCATGCACGACGAACGCTGAGCTCATGAATATGCCACGCCAATCTGACGGATTCTCCAAGGCAGCACTCAATCGTCGAAACTCAACCGTATCGGTATGCTCGAATACCGGTGGCAGCGCGTGAAAGTGATAATAGTGAATTGACTCCAAAGCCAAGCCCGCAGGGCGTAGCACCTGGGCTTCAACTGTCAAAGGATTGTGGTACAGGGAATAAATCCCCTTGTCATCCACAGTCTGAAACTTCGCTTCAATGTCTTCATCCTCAAAGCGCTGCTCGAGAAAACCGAACAGGCGTTTACGTAAGCCATCTGAAATGTCTGACGCAGGAATTAGGCGCTGCAACAAAAAGTCTACCGAGTATTTATTGAGCGAAAACGCGGAGAAGAGTTCATTTCGTAGACTAAATACCATTCTGCCGCCTTGCGGCAGAATGTCCACCAACCCACGTAAAGCTGTAGGAAAATCACGGCTATAGTACAGCGATCCAAGGGCAACGATGCAATCGAAGTCTCCTTCGCTTATACCTGTTACAGCCTCCATGTTATTTCTTGTTACACGCCCCGGGTCAAAGCCTGCATCCTCCACGGTCTTTTTTGCTTGCTGCACCATTTCCGGCGAAAAATCAAAGCCTGAAGCATCGTAGCCTTCCCGCAGCATTTCCACCAGTGGATCACCGCTCCCACATCCAACGTCGAGCACTCTTTTTGGTTGAATGCTTCGCAATTGCTCAAGAAAGATATTCAGTCGGAAACGATGTTCCGGGTAAATCTTCGCTAGGTCCAATTCAGAATATTGGCGTCCATAAGCGGACGCCTCTTGGCCAAATGCAGAATATGCATCTACTTGCCCTTGCTTCATTAAACGCTCCTAAGTTTCTCTTTCTATACAAGTCGCCTTTAGCAAACCATGCTTTTTAAGCTCGTTTATTAGCTCAAGCAGGGTCCACATTGGGCGAGAAATTATATTAGCCAAGTCGATCAAATCTTTCGTACCATCAGCGTAAGCGAGTATGTCCATCATTGCTGCCATAGTTGACGTCGACTCTTTTGTGCTAAGCGCAGGATAAAGGCCACGTCTTCCCATCTGTGGTTCGCACTTGGTCAAGACATCAAGAATTTCATTGCGCTCAAGGCACTCTATACAAAGCCGCAGCACACGATACGCCCCCGACAATCCTGCCGGCGAAATCAAGGACATATCATCCTTGCTGGTATGGTATTCGGGGTAAACATGATATTTTGAACGCATCACAGATACGACAGGCAGATCGACGTGGGGGCTGCAATATTGCCTTTCATCACTCCCTCTGTCGAGGTAAGAATACCGAACAAATTCTTTGACACCATGCCCTAAAACATGAAGTGCTACGCGGTCAGCTAACGTACCGCCATTGCGTGAAGGCAGGAAGGAATATGCTCTATCATCGCCAACGCAGGTCACGTTAAAACCAGCAACCACTCTTTCTTTCATCACTTCGAAATTACTGCTCAAGTAAACAATAGAACCGATCGTCTCAGGAATAAACACGATACGGTAGCTGTATCGGCGTTTTTCCAAACCCAACAGCCACTTTGCTAGGTATGTAGTAACTACTGGGCCAGATAGCTCATTATTTGCCATCGACGGATGACACACATAGGTAGAGACAAATATCTCCTCCTCGCTCTCCCCAGGAATCAACAGCTCACCATAAGTAAGGTGACCGTTTTCAAGCGTACTATCGATACGAACACGATATTGCCCGGGTGACAAACTACTGCGCTGGTTTTCGCTCAGGCAAAACCCCCAATCCTCTTTGTAATAAGAGGTGAGATAGGGAATTGCGTCAGGTTGATCTGGCAATGAATGCAAGCGGGGCATCAACTCTTCCAGCGACAGCACTGTGTCAACAGGAACCGAATAACCCACTACGTGCAGGTTGCACACATGAAAATCTATAATTTTTTTCCCGTCGGGATCGAGCACGTAAGCGTCGCGTATGTTCCATTCAGGAGGGACAACCCAATCAAAGGCCGAGGTACCACTGGGCACTTCACAAATGCGCAATCCTGGCAAATCAAGACTAATTCGTTTCAAGGTACTCCTAACGCCATACCCTGTAAGACTGCGACAAATTGGAAACAGCTCTCCCGCTAGTTCGTACATTGCCGAGCCGATGTCATTATCGTTTGTCGTATCAGCCATGCCATCCCACAAATTTGAAAGGATTCCTATTGGATTCCCAAACTTCTCGACTGTTAAAAACCAGCGATTTTGAATGCCATCTTTTTATCAAGCCTTTTCTTTGATGCTTAGCGAAAACATCAAGCATTTCTACTCCCGCTGTCTTAAGTCCAATTTTCACTATTTCATTTCTCACACAGCCCTCTCGCACAAAAGCATCCTATAAGCAGAGCCCGGAGAATCTTGAGGTTGGGGCGCCAGCCAATGCCGAATCTCGACTCACCCACACGCGGCGCTATCGGAACGGGTACGTTGACGATTTTCAACCCCGACCGGGCAGCCCGAATCGCAAACTCGGTTCCAATCGAACAATAGGCATCGAAGTGCCCAAGGAGCCTCAAATGCGCCAGCTTGTAGCCTTTCATGCCGCACAGCGGGTCGTCAATGCCCCACATGCAGCGCCCCACCAGCGAAAAAACGGCCTCGGCAAAACGCTGCGATCGCTCGCGCCTTCCGATCACGAGATCAGCACCATTACTCAACCGTTCGATGAATACGCCTAGGGTACTCGGAGCATGCTGACCGTCACCATCCAACGTAATGCCATACTCACAACCCAGTTCCATCGCCTTAAACAAGCCGGTTTGCAGGGCTGCGTCATAGCCCAAATTGCGGGAATGATGTACCACGATCGCACCAGCCGCAGCCGCGAGTTGCGCAGTGCCATCGGTGGAACCGTCATCCACGACGATAGGCAAGGCAAACGGCACAATTTCACGTACCACGGCAGCAATTTTTTGCCCTTCGTTGAACGCTGGAATCACGGCTGCACAACGCACAAGGCCGACGGCTTGCTGAACTGTCATCACTCAAAATCGGCAAAACACAAATGTTCACCCTCAGCCTTAGAGTCACGCAACTTGCGCCCGACTATCTCCTTCAACTGATAGGGTTGCACAGCATCGACCGGGCAAGGGCGTAACACGATAAGATCTTCAGTCGTTACAACATGGCCAGCAAGCAGCGGGCGCGTAGTGCGCACCGCGCGTCTCTGCAACACCACGGTCTGATTCTCGTTGGATTCTACCTGCTTGATGCCAACGCCCAAGGCTGCTTCAAGCTCGCGGGTACGCAAAACCATGTCGCGCCAACTGGCAGGATCCATGCTGAAGGCATGATCGGGACCAACACGCTGGGTATCGTCGGTGAAGTGCTTCTCAATGATGCGTGCGCCCAGTGCCACTGCGCCCAGCACTGTAGCGTGGCCAGGCGTGTGGTCGCTCAAGCCGAGGATCATATTGGGAAACATGGCTCGATAGCTTTTAAGCACATTTAGATGCACGAAGCGCATGTTCTCAAGCGAGCCCGTGTAGTTGGTATTGCACTGCAATAAGGCAAGTTGGGGATTCAAATTCAGTGCCGAATTCACCGCTCGCAACACGTCATCCATGGTCGAAGCGCCCGTTGCCAGAATATAGGGTTTGCCCTTGCTGGCGATGTGCTGAATCATGTCCAACCAAGTAATATCGCCCGAGCCTATCTTATAGGCCGGCACATACGGGTCGATATGGTCAACCAGGCTAAAATCATAAGGGCTGGTAAAAAAGGTAATGCCGACCTGATCGCATGTTTCCTTGAGCGTTTCGGTCCAGTCTGTACTGACCGAGGCATCTTGATACACTTCAAAGACAGATTTCTGCCAGCTTGACTGATGCGACTGCTGCCCACCCATGGCCCGAAAGCCCGCATCACTGACGATGGTGGCGGCTCGAAAATGCTGGAACTTGGCAGCATCAGCACCGGCTTCCTTAGCCAGATAGATCAATTCCTTGGCACGCCCTAGATCACCATCGTGATTAGCGGCGACATCCGCGATGAAATAGGTGGGATGTTCCTCACCGATGGACTTGCCATCGATGTGCATTTCACTAACCGGCTTAAACATGCAAATATTCCTTAGCGGCTCGCGCGATTTCATCGTAGATAGAAGGACACTGATAACCCAGCGCAGTTTCAAGGCGCCCGACATCCATCCCCATGTTAAGAGGTCGTTTGGCCTTCAGCAAAACTTCGCTACTCAAACCTTGGCGAGCATGATCGCTGGGCAGCCGCAGCAGAGTGGCCAGGCGCAGGCCAAATTCAGCCTTACTGATGATGCCGCGGCTGCCGACATTAAAGACGCCTATAGCTCGCTTCACCATGACACGATGGATAACATCGCACAGCGTATCCATGTGCACCGCGTTGAAGACGACATCGCTGAACAGCGTGAACTCGGCCGTGCCCTGCAGCACACGCACCAGCCAGTCAGTGAAACTGGGCCGTGATGGGGCACGGCTCTTACCGAAGAAATTGGTGCGCAGAATAGCCACCGGGCTTTCAGCCAACGCCAATTCGCCGGCATATTTCGACAGCGCGTAGACATTGATCGGCTCAACGCGCTCCTCAATATGAGGCCCCGGCCCGTGATATACCTGATCCGTCGACACATGCACCAGATGCATGGGGAGATGCTTGCATGCCGCGACCGCATGAGCTAGATTGGCAACGATCGCCACATTTGCGTTATAAGCGTAGCTGATATCCACCTCGCATTGATCGACATTGGTGGCGCCGATCAAGTTGATCACACAGTGCGGAGCGACCTCCCGCAACCGGGCCGTAATATCCTGCCGATCCAACACATCGAGGACAATGTCGTCAGCCGGATTACGACCGGCACGAATGACCTCATAGCCCACCCCCTGTAGCCATGGCACCAGGCTATGGCCGAGCAACCCGCTGGCGCCGAATATCAATATCTTGCCCATATTCTCAATTCAGACGGCGGAAGCCACTGTGACAAATTGGCCCCTTAAGCAGATCTTCGACAGGGCGACCTTGCTCACACTCATTGACTAAGGCAAATACGGGGTCGAGCGCCGCAAAATAACCTTCCACTACTTCCGGTGTATGCTCGGTACAGGCATAGACGCTGTTGCCGGCAAGATATCCGCGTACCAGCATTTCCTGGGTTACAAGCGTCTTGTAAGCAAGCGCATTCGGACTATTAAAAGTATACCCAGCCAATGCCGGCAGCCCCCAGTGCGAAATACCAAGGCCGTGCTTATCGGCCAGATCCTGCCAGGCTTGGCGGATTTGATGGCCGGTTGCTGTAATCATTGCCCATGACTCTATGCGCTCCATTACCTCCAAGGTTTTCAGCGCGGCCGTGGGGCCAATGCGCTCCGTCCAGAATGTGCTGCTGATGAAGGTGGACTGGCCTGCTTCCATTACCTCACGACGACCGATGGTAGCGGTGATTGCGTAGCCGTTGCCAAGTGCCTTGCCGAACATGGCCATATCGGGCGCCACCCCGTATTTCTTGTGCAGACCGCCAAAGGTTTCACGGAAACCTGACGTACATTCATCAAAAATCAGGACGATATTACGGTCGGTGGCCAGCTTGCGCACTTTGTGCAGAAAATCATCTTCGGGCTCCACATTGCGAACCACTTCCATCACAATCACACCTATATCATGCGCTCTTACTAGTGCCTCAAGTTCCTGGTATTTATTGTAGTTAAAAGGAAAAACCGTGCCAGCCAGATTGCGCGGCACACCATTGGGTGTTAGCCCGGGCAGCAAATGTCCGTCGAGTCCCTTGTCATCGGCCAGGTTGGCCGAGAGGTACCAGTCGTGCCAGCCGTGATAGCCGCAAATGGCTACCTTATCGCGCCCCGCCGCTGCACGGGCGATACGGATGGCGATGGCGTTGGCCTCTCCACCCGAGCGTGCCAAGCGCACCATGTCGGCCCAAGGATGCATCTCGACCAGGCGCTCCGCCAACAATACCTCTTCAGGGCAGTTGAGCGTACTCATGTTGCCGGCAGCGATGGTTTGCACCACGGCCGCATCAACTTCCGGATGCCCATAACCCAAAGCATTAGTACCAATTCCCATGATGTGCATATCGATGTACTCATTACCATCTAGATCCCACACCTTACAACCCTTGGCCTTGCTGAAGTAAGCCGGCCATTGCTCGGGCAGGAACATTTCTGCACGTTTGGACAACAGCATATTGCCACCAGGGATCACCCGCTTGGCGCGCTTCCAGAGTTTCTGTCCATTACTCATGCTTGCTCCCTCATTTCGTGCGATGGTGTGATTGTCGGTAAAAAGCTCCGGCTCTCGTTGCTGCAAGCCAAGAATCTGTTGCCAGCCGAAATGGATGTCTGGCGCAAAGTGTTCGAAGATCCGCGACACTACTGCAAAATCCTCGGGCTCGTCGACCGTCCAACGGCTGGTCGACAAATCCTCCTGATAAGGAAAAGTCCGCGTGCTGAAGCGGCCGGACTCACGCACATACGGAGTAACATGTTCCCGATGATACGCATTTAGATCATCAGCGGCCAACGACCGCAGCAGAGCCACCACACTGACCACTTCGATATCAAGGCCGTCTGGATAAGTTGGTGGGTAGTTGTTGCAGGCGTAATCGACATCAGCGGCAAAAAAATTTCCTACCACAGCATCGACTAGCGCCGGATCGACCAGAGGGCAGTCTCCAGTGATCCGCACCACCACATCCGCCTGATGCGCCTGGGCGGCATTAACATAGCGCATCAGCACATCTTGTTCACTACCTTGCTCGCAGACGTAGCCAAGGCTGCGAACATGTTCAACCAGTGGTGCATTGTTAGCAGCCTCTGAGGTCGCCACCACGATCTGATTAAGGCTGCGAGCACGTGACAATCGAGCTAGCAGCAACTCAATCATAGGCACCCCCTGTATCTCTTTCATGACCTTACCCGGCAGCCGACTAGAGCCCATGCGGGCCTGAACTATCGCAACAACGTTCACAGGCAATTCCAGTTCGACGGATTAATCAGCATTTCATCGGTACAACTCAAATTCGGCAGCGCTTCAGGCAAGGGCAACACCGCTGCTTTCAGCAGTTGCTCGAACTGTGCCAGGCAATCAACTCCAACCACTACACGATCTACCTGAGGGTAGCTCGTGACGAATGCTAAACATGCATGAGCCGCCGTCACGTTGGGGTGTGCAGCAAGCCAGTCATGCCATGTGCCAAGCTGTTTGGCCCACGGCGAAAACTTATTGGGAACAGCCGCGGCCCGCATCAAAAGCAAACCTTGCAGAAAGGCGGAGCGCACATGCACCTCAACGCCATGCTCAGCCAACCGTTGCAACCAACCAGAATCATTCAGGCGGCGATCGAACAGATTAAACGGTGCCTGCACCAAGTCGAGAACCCCAGCAGCAGTGGCTATTTCCAAGCCATCCGGGGCATAAATCGAAACCCCAATTTTCTGCACTAACCCTTCGGCCTTGAGCGCTTTTAGGCTTGCGGCTAACTCAGCACCACATTCTTCACCCAACTGCCCGCCCTGATGCAAAAGCAACCCATATAGCCCCTCAATACGCAAGCGCTGTAGGGAGGCAATTACTTCTGACCGAACCCAGGCCGAAACGGCCGTACATTGCGCTGGCACCGGCGGTAACTTAGTCACAACCTTGAGGCCAAACACATTCGCCTGACCGAGACAAGCTTCGCTGTCACCGTAGGCAATCGCGGTATCTATCGTATCTATTCCAGCCAACCTACCTGCAGCAAGAATTTGCGATGCCTCAACCAAGCTAACCTGTCCTCGCTGGTTTGCGACACCGTAAACTTGCCCGAACTGTGCTGCACCCAAAGCTAGTTTCATGAATATTTATAGATTAAAACGTGCTTCTTACCGGGAAAGCGCATGAGATCAGATAGTTCCGATCTTGTTCTGGTTCTGAGCAATCCAAGTGCGCAGCGTTTCTATCTCCATCCACTCACTATTGTTGTCGGACGAATAAGTAAAGTCGGGGCCAACTGGACGACCACCATTTATGCGCAAAGGATCCAGACTCCAATTGTGAATTGCCGGCAAGATTTTATAGTAATCCGCATACTCATACGTGTGGGGCGCATCCTCGAAGCTAATCATCTGTTCATGGAGCTTCTCGCCTGGGCGAATACCGATAATATCCTGCCGCGCATCTTGCGCCACAGCGCTAGCGATATCAGTTACCTTCATCGATGGAATTTTCTTGACGTAAATTTCCCCACCAAACATATCGTCAAAGGCATGCCACACCAACTCAACCCCTTGTTCTAATGTGATCATGAAACGAGTCATGCGTGGATCGGTAATCGGCAAGGAAGCCCCAGCGGCCTGGCTGATGAAAAATGGGATCACAGAACCACGCGAGCCCATCACATTGCCGTATCGAACCACGGCGAAGCGTGTGTCTTGCGAACCACTGTAGGAGTTGCCCGCTATGAAGAGTTTGTCGGAGGCAAGCTTGGTTGCCCCATAAAGATTTGCCGGGCTACTTGCTTTGTCGGTTGATAACGCAACGACGCGCTTAACCCCTTGGTCGATGCAAGCATCGATCAGATTCATTGCACCGTTAATATTGGTCTTTACACACTCAAAAGGATTGTATTCGGCGGTCGGAACGATCTTGGTTGCAGCGGCATGAACGACAAAATCAATCCCCTTTAGCGCGCGCGACAGACGGTCTTTGTCGCGCACGTCACCAATGAAAAAGCGTACGCGCTCATCGTGTCCATAGAGCTTTGCCATCTCCCACTGTTTGATTTCGTCGCGGGAGTAGATGACAAGGCGCTGCGGGTTGTATTTGGCTAACGTCATCGATACAAACGCATGACCAAATGATCCAGTACCACCAGTGAGAAGTATCGATTTATGTGTAAGCATTATTTACTCGAAAGAATCAAAGTTTCAGCAATTTTCTTGTTTATCATTTCATGTGGCGACAGACTAGGATTAATAGTGTTTATATATTGAGCATTTTCGAAAGTCTCTGCCTCATATATTGACTGTGGCATGTCGAGTATATTTAATACACGATGTTTGAATAATGCATAGTCATCTCCGTGAAAATAGGATAGGCTCGCCTCAGGCATCTCAAAATACTCATCTTCTGTAGCATTGCACCATAACACCTTATGGCCCCAGGAAAACACTTCAGAAAGAACCGTTGAGTGCAGGCCAATAACCAACCGACTCTTATCTGCTGTTCTATATGTCGAAAAATTTCTTAAATCAACCGGCGGAAAAACAACTTTTTCACCGAAAAGGGTCTTGTAAAACTCTTGCTCTGCACCCGCATCTCGCGCACATATAGCCATAGTTAACCCCGTTTCAGACAAAAGACGGACAAGAAACTGATTCATAGCATCTAAAGCAGCCCGTGTTCTACGAGCTAGTCGCTGGGGAAACTCATCGCCAACTATTTCATGGTAAAAATGATCGTGCCATTGTGAAACCAGACACAAATCATATTTAGGTACGTTGTTAACATCAGGATAGAAACTCCTATATGCCGCACCTACCATACTGCCAACTGGAAGATACCTATCAATCTTGTGTCCATGCTTTGTAAAGAGATCCACATCACGACGTGAAAAACAAAAAAAATTGGTCATTGAAATTTCTTCAATATGACTAGGTAACCCATCACGAACACATGTCAGCGTGCGCACACCGTTTTGAATAGCAAAATAGCTACGTCTTGGGTCTGCACGACTTAATCTCTGAAAGACGTGGGAATTATCAACATGCGTAAGAACAACTTCAGCCCCAATATAGTCAAGCAACGAGATCAGATAGCAATCATATAATTTTCGAAGCGTTGCCTTAAGCCCGCAGTTTAATGTTAGCCAAAATTTTAATCTAATTGCGCAAATCAAGGCTCGCCACAAAATACCTAGTCTAATATGAATTACAGAGGTTTCTGGGTAAACCGAGATCGTTGTTGCTCCTGCACCATTCAAGACGAGCCTTCGAATCCAATAATCGCTATGATGAAGAATAGCTATTTTATTCGGCTGAAGAGGCTTGAAAGCCACATTCGCAAACAAAGTCATGATGCTCAAAAATTACCCTCTAGCCTCGAAAGCGCCACCCAGAAACCTTCTCCATCATTTTTGTGGCCTTGCCAAACTTCGGGGATAAAGGATGCATTAGGGCAAAGCAGATTCATCCGTTTACCCAAATCAGAAAAATCAATTCCACCTTCACCGATTTGCAACCCTTCACCATCAACTCCTTCCGCATCAACTATGTGAAGATGAGCCGCATACGGTGCAACACGATCCAAAAAATCTGCAAACGAAGTGCCTGAGTGATTGCAAGCAAGTTTAGAATGAGAAACATCCAGACAAATTCTCGTTTCATATTTCTTGCAAAAGTCAACTATATCATCAGCACTCATAAAGAGATTGTGATAGCGCTGACCACCGAAATGCCACGGGAATGGAGGCATTGTTTGGGGTATTATTTCAACCCCCTCCGTATCCAGAAATTTCAAAGCATCAGCTATCAAATTATACTTTGCCGATTTACTTTCTGGCGGATCAAATTCATCTAATGAAAAACCACCCGCATTGATTATTATCAGCGGGCGCTTTGTTTTTGGAAAGTAGGGCTTAAGGCTGCGCGTAATATTTATTACACGTTGAAGCTCCGCTATCGATCTTTCACGATATTCCGAATCATCTGATGCCAAATCCATAATGTGGTCACCGGCAAACAACTCAGGACTATGAATCACAAAATCCACATCGTATTGCCTAGCATGAAGAAACTCTTCTGGGTTCACATCTAAATCTTTGTAGCTAAAGTGAAACTCGAGCAAATCAAAATTTGACTTACCATGCATCCTTAAAAAATCGTGATATCGGATAGGTATGCCAAACGGCCGATTAAACCTATAGTTCCTTGCATCCACCCCATCGTTTCTTATGTCTGAGGGGTAAAAGAAATCTCCTGCAGCCATACTTCTCTTGCTGGCTCTGCCTATTAGGTCACGCTTATGGTACGGCGCCAAGCCCTTTCCAGGGCTGCGAATTGATAGATGGTCTGACGTAATGATTTCGCCAACCATGATTGACTTTGCAGCGAGAATACTTTTACCCAGAACTTCCCTATTCATCAACTCACCCTGAGTAATCCGACGCGCTTCAGCTGCGCCGAGAGCTGCTTCAACATTCCTAACTTCTCGAACCATTTCACGAAACTCATCAGGCAGGAGGCTTACACGATGGTCATTGCCTTCCATGTTTCGATCCAAGGTTAAATGTTTTTCGATCACCTTCGCGCCAAGGGCAACAGCTGCTATAGGGATTGAATAGCCACGCTCGTGCCCAGAATATCCAACGATGCAGCCACCTCCCAATTCTTTAAGCCTTGCCAGATATTTGAGATTGATATCCTTAAAGGGGGCTGGGTATGTTGAATTACAATGCAAAAGTATATACTGGGCACCATGTTGCTTCAGAGTTTTTACTACCTCAACGATTTCAGCTTCCGTCGACATTCCAGTAGAGCAAATTAACGGCTTTTGTGTTTTGCACAAGGCTTCCAAGAGGTCAGAGTTCGTTAGGTCAGCAGATGCCAGCTTATAGGCACTCATACCGTAATTTTCTAGAGCATTTAAGCTGGAAATATCCCATGGTGTGCATAGGGGGATGATTTGACGCTGTAGGCAGTAGTCAAAAACCCTTATCATTTCGTCATTGCTTAATTGAAATTTCGCAAGTAGGTCTAAAGTATATTGAGCACCCAGATCATCCGAGACATCACCCGCTACATCTTGTCGATACATGCTTTGCATGTCTCTCATTTGGAACTTTACACAATCAGCTCCGGCCAATACGGCCTCGTCAACCAGTTTAAATGCTGTTTTTATATCCCCATTATGGTTATTGCCTATTTCAGCTATTATGAAACAAGGTGTTTCTTCAGAAATATCATAGCCACCAATTAGGATTCCATTTTTTTCGCAACAGGCAATGCTTACTAAGCGGTTTTGGCGATCAGTCATAGGAACAAATTTAATCCTATCTGAAAATGTTTTTTCTATATCGTCAACTTTTGCATATTCCGAAAGCGAAATGAATTCGCGATTCGCAGCAACAAGGGCCGGCTGCGACAAATCTAATTTATCTATTTTTAGCAACCAACGACGAAAGTCCCCATCGGTAAGAACCCCTTCTAGTGTTCCGTTCTGCGCTATCACAAAAACGAGGCCAAACTTATTCTCATTTATCTTTTGTAAGGCATGATTAAGCGCATCATCAGAAAAGACGACATATTTCGCAAGCGATTTCTCTATGATCACAAACAGTTACTCCGCATCATGCTTTCTACAGACAAAAAATCAACTTCTGAATCAATTTCCAATGACTCACATTCTTGCATGACATGCATTGCAATCTTTCCGCCTAGCCGATTTTTATTATTAATGAGCAACCCTACCCGCGTCATATAAATGGATCCATTCTCTCTATACCAACGATCAGCTGAGCCTATGTCTTGCCTGCGCGGTCTTTTTTGATAGTTGTACAAAGGTTCTGGGCTTCGTAGGTTCTTCCAAAAAAATGCATGGCTTTCACACACTGACACCAGTGAGTCAGCACCACTTTTAATAAATGTGTCTACCGCGGAATCAATCGAACCTGGTAGCCTAAGCGGTGAGGTTGGTTGGAGAAGCATCACAACATCGTTCTCTCCGACATCTGTCCACTCAGTTAGAGCATGAATTAATACCGGTTCCGTGGGAGTAATGTCTTCAGCCAACCTTGGCGGCCGTAACCCAGGAACTTCTGCTCCTGATTGCATTGCAATAGAAGCAATATCTTCTGAGTCTGTAGATACCAAAACTCGTTCAAGATAGTTACTAGACAATGCCTGCTCTATTGACCACGAGATTAGAGGTTTTCCATTAATTATTTTCGTGTTTTTGCCTGGTATTCCTTTGGATCCACCTCGAGCCGGAATGATCGCAACAATTCGCATGCTTATCTTATAGAATCCAATGCAGGGGCAGAGTGGGAAGCAATTTTATTTGCTCGCACCTCACGCGTGAAAAACTAGATACCGACAATTTCTTCATATGTCCCTTCAGCTACAACCTTGCCATTGTCGAGCTTAATAATTTTGCTGCAATTTTTTAATGTTGACAATCTATGTGCAATCATCAAGACCGTCGCTTCATCGCTTATATTCTCTACAGCATCCATTACAGCTTGCTCGGTTTCATTATCTAATGCGCTCGTTGCCTCGTCAAAGATCAGAACATCGGTAGATTTGTAGAGAGCTCTAGCAATTCCAATACGCTGTCTTTGTCCTCCGGAAAGACGAACGCCCCGCTCCCCAATAATAGTTTCGTATTGCCTATCCCATCCTTCTATTAAATGTCCAATCTGTGCACCACATGCCGCAAACCGCACACGTTCAGAATCAATCTGATTCTTAGAATATCCAAACGCGATATTTTCCATTACGGTTGAATCTGCAAAAAAAAGCGCCTGCGGAACATGTGCAATATGTTCTTGCCAACTAGCTACGTTTAAATCACTAACGTCCACATCGTCGATTTTTAATACACCACAAGTAGGCCTTAAAAGACCCATAAGAAGATCCATGAGTGTGCTTTTACCGCTACCCGTTGCTCCAACAATGCCTACTCTACTGCCTTTCGGAATATTTATGTTTATTCCTTCCAAGACCCAAGGCTCTTCCAACCCATACTTGAACGATACATTTTCCAATGAAATGCTTCTTTCAAAACGGATTGAACTCACTAGTAAATTACTTGATTGCGGTGGCAGAGGTTGCTTTAGGAGATCCAGTGCATCGGACAAAACCGCCTGCCCACCCCGCATCATTGTTAGGCTAGTATAGGCCTGTTGCAGAACCGGCAACAGGCGTTGTGCGCCCAATGCCAACACCCCCAGTACTGGAATTATTTTTGTAGTTGCATCAGTCTCTTTGGACATAACATAGGCCAATATCGCTATCATAATCATGCCCAGTGTTTCTACACCATAGCGAGGGGTTGTACCTATAATTTGAACATTTGCTTGGGCGCGTCTTAAATCATAATCTGCGTGTTCATACACTTGAACATAAGCCTCTTGGGATTTATCTAGCAGAACATCTCGTATGCCACCCAGCCCCTCCTGAAGCGTTTTAATTATTTGATCTGATTTCTCATTTATCTGCCTGCTATAGCGAGAAAGATGGTTCTTGCTAAAAACTATCACCAAGCCATATATGAGCCCAAATCCACAAATTGCTGTGAGGGCAATCACAGGTTCAATCGCCACAAGCGCAAACAATATTGAGATGAATAACATCACCGAATTTAATATAGTCATCGCTGGCATTATTGTGTACCCGGAGACTACGTTTGCCTTATTTACAATCCCAGAAATTATTTCACTGCTATTCCGCGAAACATGAATGGCATAAGGTTGATAAAGAGTTCTGCGGTAAATGTTCACACTCAAATCTGCACCGATCGCGTAGCTTAGCCTAGTTTGCGCCCAAATAAGTCCGACTCTTGTTAAACCAGACACTAGCGCTGCCGCTATAAAGCCAATTGTCAGCGGTAACAAAAGTTCGCTCGGCTCGGTCACCCCAAAGAGCTCAACTATTGGTCGCATCAAGCTGTAATCAAAAAATTTTTCGGGCGCAGTCAACACACCAAGAAATGGAAGGATGGCACCAATTGTTACAACCTCGGCAAATGAAGCGAATACCATCAACACAACCAAAGTGTACAGTTGAATACGTCGCTTACGACCAATGTACCCCCAGAGCTCCTTTAACATTGCAACTACTGCTATCTTTTTCATTTTTTATGGTTTGACAATTTTGTGGCTACCCAAATAATCGCTTAAGCTGGTCGTTTGATCAGTACACCACTGCAAAGGCACCATTAAGTTCAGCGGAGCCTTCATCGGCCGTACCTATCATCAAACCTTGTTATGTCGTCTTCACCTAGATAAGCGCCACACTGCACTTCGATCATTACGCACGGTACGGCCCCAGGATTTTCCAAACGGTGCTTTTGCTTGGCTGGAATGTAAGTTGACTCGTTGCTCTTAATTAAGGTTTCCTTTGCACCATTGGTAATTTTCGCCGTACCGCTAACCACGACCCAGTGCTCACTACGATGACGATGCATCTGCAAGCTAAGACTGGCACCGGGCTTAACTTCTATGCGTTTGATCTTAAAGCCAGGAGCTTCTTCGAGGACGGTATAAGTACCCCAAGGTCTAGCCACGGTTCGATGCAGCTTGAAAGCATCGTGGCCAATCGTTTTGAGCTGGGCAACGACTTTCTTAACCTCCTGCGCTTTATCGGGGTGGACAACCAGCAACGCATCTGAGGTATCGATGATCATGAGGTCGTTTATACCCACGGTGGCAACCAGGCGCTCTTTACTCTGCACAAAAACATTATTGGTATCAACGAAGATGGCTTCACCCAATGCGCGGTTCTGTTCCGCATCAGGTTGCACCAGATTCCGTACAGCATTCCAAGAACCAATATCACTCCAACCAAAATTTCCCGGCACCACTGCAACTTTTTCGGACTTCTCCATAACAGCATAGTCAATGGAGACATCTGGCGCATGCTTGAAAATATCTGAGGGGATCTCAACCATGGCCGAGTTGTTTAACGGCTGCATAGCCTGCCAACAGGCATCAACAGCTTGGGCGACATCTGGTGCATGGGTGTCCAACTCCTTAAGAAGCACACCCGTCTTGAAGCAGAACATGCCGGAATTCCAGAGGAATTTACCAGATGAAACATATTGTTGAGCCATTTCCAGATCAGGTTTCTCAACGAATCGAGCAACTTTATAACCAGCACCAAGAGATTCGCCCTTTTCGATGTATCCAAAGCCGGTTTCAGGAGCAATCGGTACGATACCGAAAGTCACGAGATTACCAGTCTGCGCCAAGGCAATAGCATCCCCCACTGCATCAGCAAATGCCACCTGGTCTGCAATCAGGTGATCCGCAGCCAACACAAGCATCACCGCATCCTGACCTTTAGTTAATTGAACCAACTTTGCAGCCAACGCAATAGCAGGGGCAGTGTTACGGCCAAAGGGTTCTAACAAGAACCCGCTTATTCCCCCAACCCTTTCCTGCTCATCTCGGCTCATAAAATAATAATCACGGTTTGTGACGGTCAGCACCTCCAAACCCAAAGACTTAGCGCGAGCATAGGTTTTCTCAATCAAGGTCTCACCATCAGCCAGCTTCATAAACGGCTTTGGGTGGCTTTCACGAGAGGCAGGCCACAAACGTGTGCCCGCACCTCCCGAGAGAATAACTGCGACTATTTTGCGACTCATTATTTATTAATTTTTAGCAAGCGCTAATTTAAACTGTAGACTGGAAAATTGATCCGTTTTGACCTTCTACCGGTTATTAAGGTTAACGACTTTGTTACCCGCTTCTAGCAATTGCACGACGGTATGCGAACCGATGTAGCCGGTACCGCCGGTAACGAGGATAGTTTGTGCTGTAGGAGACATGGTGCTTTGGTGTGCTATGCAGCCACTGCTGCACAAGCTACCGCCCTTGGATTTAACGTTGTTTTCCAAAGGACGTGGCGGTAACCGAGTTGCTTACTCGGGTTACATAAAATTAATAGGGGTAATTATACGCTGCTCTGAACCGATCTGTTGACTGGACAGGGAGGTTTTAGGGGGTGAATTTGGGCTGGAGTGCTTGCCCGGCCGGTTGTTGGTAATGGTTATTAGTTAGCCACTCTGAAACTTGTCTCTCACTGGATAGACGCCAAGCCTTTAGTTCAAACAACATTTTTTATACTTGCGACCACTGCCGCACGGGCATGGGTCATTTCGGCCTAGTTTCAAACGACTGGCCTCTCGCGCATATCCAGGAAGCACATCACGCACACTATCTACTGGCTTCATATCGGCAGTAAACCGATCCATCTCCTCTGATGCCGCCCACGGAAAGTCCAGGGTGATACCGAACTGGACTTGCCCAGTCGGGTTTACAGAAACCCCAAACCACTGGGCTGCATGCTGCTGGTACTTGCGTTTAACACAGTGGATCTCCAACAACTCCATTGCTTCGGGAGATTGCTTGGGGTTGCAATGGAAGGTCACCCCGCAAGGTGGCGCACTTGATGCGAGCGTAATGTCGTGGAGCTCGCCGTCAAAACGCGCTTTCTTTGTAATGATCTCGAGTAGGCGATGAATGTTCCTGCTCGCCTCTTCATTCATGGAAAGCAAGTGAAAGCCGAGTTCGAGCGTTGCAGGGTCCGCCCTAGCCTCAATCTCTTTAATCAGGCTCTCATACCGAGAGCCGCGCATTTTTGTAAGAATACCAGCCGGCGTGTCATCTCCAGGTTGGCTGTCTCTGCGGACTAGCATCGCCACGTCTAGATCTCGTGCAATAGAGTCATCCAGCATGACGAAATCATGCCCTTCGTCGAGCCACAGGTTCTGCTGAAGGTGGTAGCCGAGCACGGTCAATTCATGCCCACTCATCAGCTTATTCGCAACATCCGCACGCAATTTCACATAACTAAGTAGACGTAACGGC
>JACCDN010296769.1_pt1 | contig 42624 bp, 39 predicted proteins | sample 7441691 | NCBI WGS metagenome assembly JACCDN01 (sample SAMN15323439, study PRJNA562643) | freshwater metagenome | isolation source: river surface water | place: USA:Blue River Watershed | collected 2017-08-16 | reverse complement strand
TGCTTTACGGCCCCATCGTTTAGCGGCCTAGGACGCTGCCCTCTCACGGCAGTAGCGCGGGTTCAAATCCCGCTGGGGTCACTTATCTCGCTCTCGATGACAAAATCTCGGGAGCGAGATTTTTTATGCCCAGCGGCGTGAAAATGTGGTTGCAAAAACAATCAGCAATACCGGCATCAGTGCGGCGGCATTGAGCCCACTGAAGCTGTAAAGGCTGAGAATGGTGCCCGAGATTGCGCCGCCGAATGCACCGGAGAGATTCATCAGGGTGTCGCTAAAGCCTTGAACCTTGGTTTTGTTGTCGGTTGAGAGCGACTGCGACAGTAGCGCCGAACCGGCAACCGTGGAGGCAGACCAGCCAAGACCGAGAAGAAACAGCCCGATCACTACGGTCGCAAAAGTATCGGAGCCAAGGCCCGCGAACCCCAGGGCAATTAGGAATATCAGCTGGCCCAGGACAATCGTGGTCCTTGGGCTGGTCTTGTCGGTGAGCCAGCCAAAGATCGGTGAGAAGGCATACATTCCAGCGATGTGAAGCGAGATCGTGAATCCAACGTCGGCGAGCGAGTGATTGGTCGCCGAAAGGTGCGCCGGCGTCATGCTCATCACCGAGACCATGATCATGTGGCTCAGTGCGATTGTCAGAACCGAGTAGCCCGCCACCGGAAATTCTCGAATCACTTCGATGGCTGCCTTCATGCCTGGACGTTTGCGGTTCGGGTTGAGTCCTGCCAAATCCCTGGCAACAATCAACGGGTCTGGTCTAAGTCCAAACCAGAACACCATGGTGGATCCGATTTGAGCTGCAATGGTGAAGAGAAACGGACCGGCCAGGTGAGGTAGGCCAAGGCTGAGCCCCAGGCTCTCACCAGGTGCAATCAGGTTCGGACCGATTACCGCACCAACCGTGGTCGCCCAGACCACGAGCGATAGATCCTTAGCCTTGGGTCGCTCAAGTGGCAGGTCGACCGCTGCAAAGCGTGCTTGCAGGCCAACCGCAGAACCAGCCCCGAGTAAAAACAGCGCCATTAGTTCAACCGGGAACGAGCGCAAGATGGTTGCCAGGATCATGCCCGAGGCACCCAAGATTGCAAGGGCAGCACCAAATCCGAGGGCAACTCTGCGACCTTTTCGATAAGCGAGGTTGGCAAGTGGGATGGCTGAGAATGCGCTACCTAGAGTGCTGAGGGTTGCCGCAGCTCCAGACCAAGCTGTGCTTCCAGAGAGTTCCACGGCCATGATGGCTCCAACTGAGAGGGTTGAACCAAGACCGAAGCCTCCGAGGGCCTGCCCAAAAATCAGTGTTTTTACCGTCTTGCGCTGAAGACGCTCTAGATCGAGCTGATTATTTGGAGCCACTCCAACAATCTAGTGCTCCGCTAAACTTTGCTTAGTCACCACACCCAAGGAGAATCATGACTCCGAAGCCCCTCACGCTTGCTGAGAAACTCTGGAATGACCACCTGGTGGTCAAGGGTGAAAACGGCGCCCCAGACCTGCTCTATATAGATCTTCACCTAATTCACGAGGTGACCAGTCCCCAAGCCTTCGATGGTCTGCGACTAGCAGGGCGAGACATTAGACGCAAAGACCTAACCATCGCTACTGAGGATCACAACACCCCGACCCTCGACATTCACCTACCGATTGCAGAGCCAACCTCACGTGCTCAGGTGCAGGCGCTGCGCGATAACACCAAGGAGTTTGGGGTTCGTATCCACTCGCTTGGTGACAAAAACCAGGGCATCGTCCACGTGGTTGGACCACAGCTTGGCCTAACCATGCCAGGCCTAACGATTGTCTGTGGTGACTCTCACACCTCTACCCACGGCGCCTTTGGTTCCTTGGCTATGGGTATCGGCACGAGCGAGGTTGAGCACGTTCTCGCGACTCAAACCCTGCCACTGAAGCCTTTCAAGACGATGGCCATCAACGTTGAGGGAACTCTTCGTCCAGGTGTTTCGGCAAAGGACATCATCCTTGCCGTGATTGCAAAGATCTCCACCGGTGGTGGACAGGGCTATGTCCTTGAGTACCGAGGCAGTGCGATTCGCTCGCTCTCAATGGAGGGCCGTATGACGATTTGCAACATGTCTATTGAGGCCGGCGCTCGCGCCGGAATGGTTGCCCCCGACGAGATCACCTTCGAATACCTCAAGGGTCGTCCACATGCCCCAGAGGGTGAGGACTGGGACAGGGCGGTCGAGTACTGGAAGACACTGAAGACCGATGAGGGTGCGGTTTTTGACGCTGAGGTCTTCATCGATGCCAACACCTTGGATCCCTTTGTTACCTGGGGTACCAACCCGGGTCAGGGTGTTTCGCTTCTGGACACGGTTCCAAACCCAAGTGAGATCGAGGATCCAAACGAGCGCGCCGCCGCTGAGCGCGCCCTGGAATACATGGATCTACAGCCCGGAACCAAGATGAAAGACATCGCGGTAAACACTGTCTTCCTTGGCTCCTGCACCAACGCCCGCATCGAAGATCTCCGTGCTGCGGCAGAAATCATCAAGGGCCGCAAGAAGGCCGAAGGCGTTCGCATGATGGTGGTGCCTGGTTCTCAGAAGGTGAGACTGCAGGCTGAGGAAGAGGGTCTAGACAAGGTCTTCAAGGAGTTTGGTGCGGAGTGGCGCTTCGCCGGTTGCTCAATGTGTCTTGGTATGAACCCAGATCAACTTGCTCCTGGTGAGCGTGCAGCCTCCACTTCGAACCGTAACTTTGAAGGCCGTCAGGGCAAGGGTGCTCGCACCCACCTGGTCTCGCCCGTTGTGGCTGCGGCAACGGCCGTTCGCGGCACCCTGTCCGCTCCGGCAGATTTGGAGAACTAAATGGAGAAGATCTCGACCTTTGAGGGCATTGCTGCCCCGCTAAAGCGAAGCAATGTCGACACCGATCAAATCATCCCTGCGGTTTACCTAAAGCGCATCACCAAGACTGGTTTTGAGGATGGTCTTTTTGCCAACTGGCGTCAGCAGGATCCTGACTTCGTGCTGAACCAGCCGACCTATCAGAACGCACAGATTTTGATTGCCGGTCCTGACTTTGGCACCGGATCCTCGCGCGAGCACGCCGTCTGGGCGCTGCGTGACTTTGGGTTCAAGGCGGTATTCAGCTCCAAGTTTGCCGACATCTTCCGTGGTAACTCCGGCAAGCAGGGCTTGGTGACAGGAGTCATCACCGATGAGGAGACCGAAGCAATTTGGGCGGCTATTGATGCCAAACCTGGTGTTTCGGCGCGCGTTGATTTGCCAGCTCAGACCTTGAGCGTCGGCGAAATAACGGTCAAATTCGACATCGACGAATACACTAAGTGGCGTCTTATGGAGGGCCTTGATGACATTGGCATCACTCTTCAAAACGAAGCTGCGATAGCTGCGTATGAGGCAAAAAGAGAGTCTTGGAAACCAAGAACTCTCCCAGCCAAAGGAGTCTGATTGAGCCAAATCACCATTCGAGGTGGCAAGCCACTGGTTGGTCGAATCGAGCTCAAAGGCGCGAAGAACCTAGTTACAAAAGCCATGGTGGCGGCGCTGCTGGGTGAAACGCCATCTGTTCTAAAAGACGTCCCATTTATCTCCGATGTTGAGGTGGTCTCCAGGCTGCTTCAACTCCACGGCGTCTCGATTTCCCATGACCCAGTAACCGGGGATATGCAGCTCGATCCGTCCAATGTTGAACAAGCTCGCATGGTGGATATCGACGCCCACGCTGGCTCATCAAGAATTCCGATCCTGTTCTGTGGTCCACTGCTGCACCGTCTGGGTGAAGCTTTCATTCCCGGCCTTGGTGGCTGCGAGATTGGCGACCGTCCGGTCGACTTCCACTTCGACGTGCTCAGAAGCTTTGGGGCTGTCATTGAAAAGCTTCCAACCGGTACTCGCCTGAGCGCACCTGATGGACTTCGCGGTGCCAAGATTTCGCTGCCTTACCCATCGGTTGGCGCGACCGAGCAGGTTCTGCTCTCAGCCTGCATTGCTGAGGGAAAGACCGAGCTCTCCGGTGCTGCAATTGAACCTGAGATCATCGACCTCATCAGCATCCTGCAGAAGATGGGAGCAATCATCTCGGTTGACACTGACCGTGTGATTCGCATCGAGGGCGTGAAGCGCATGGAGGGGTTCACCCACTCCGCGCTGTTCGACCGCAATGAGGCTGCCTCTTGGGCTGCCGCAGCACTAGCCACCGGTGGAGACATCTTCGTGGGCGGAGCACGCCAGGTCGAGATGATGACCTTTTTGAACGTGTTTAGAAAAGTCGGTGGAGCGTTTGAGATTCACCCGGACGGGATTCGTTTCTACCACCCCGGCACCGAGCTGCAATCGGTGGTTATTGAGACCGATGTGCATCCTGGATTCATGACCGATTGGCAGCAACCGTTGGTTGTCGCGCTTACTCAGGCTCAGGGTCTATCGATTGTTCACGAGACGGTGTACGAAAATCGATTCGGATTCACCGAGGCGCTTCGTCAAATGGGTGCGCAGATCCAGATCTACAAGGAGTGCCTGGGTGGACACCCATGTCGCTTTGGGCAGCGTAACTACAACCACTCCGCAGTTATCTCTGGACCGGTAGAGCTGAAGGCCGCCGACATTCGAGTCCCTGACCTACGCGGTGGTTTCTCGCACGTGGTTGCCGCTCTTGCAGCCAAGGGAACCTCGAAAGTGACCAACGTCCAGCTGATTTCCCGTGGTTATGAGCACTTCATTGAGAAGCTCGAATCACTCGGTGCAGACTTCGAGTTCGAGGCCTAATCATGGCTCAGGTGCGCGTCCCAAAGGTCCCAAAGCATGAAAAGACTTGGGCGTTCAGAATTGTGGCCTCGGTCCTGGCACCCCTGGTTCGAATTCTGTTCAACGTAAAAACCTCAGGTCTTGAGAATCTGCCCAGGGGCGGCTACATCCTGGTTGGAAACCACCTCTCCTACTTGGACCCACTAGCTTTTGCGTATTCGGTTTACTTCCATATGAAACGCGCTCCGCACTACCTCGCCAAAGAAGGGCTGTTCCGAGTTCCCGTTTTGGGCTGGATCCTGCCAAAGGTTGGGCAGATCCCGGTTTATCGTTCGGGTCGAGGCAACGAAGAACCCATGCGAGCTGCCAAGGAACTTCTCAAGGCTGGGCAGGTGGTTGTGATTTTCCCCGAGGGCACTCTCACTCGCGACCCTGATCTTTGGCCAATGCGCGGAAAGTCAGGCGCTGTCAGGCTGGCCGTTGAGCTTGGGTTGCCGATTGTTCCAGCTGCCCACTGGGGCGTTGAAAAGGTACTCGCCAACTACACCAAGAAGTTCAGGCCGAACCCCTTTCATACAGTCCGGGTCAAGATTGGCAAGCCCATGCGTTTCGATCACCTGAACGCTGAAACCATGACCACCGAGCAGCTAACCAAAGCAACATCAGAGGTCATGCACGAGGTGGCAGCGATTGTCGGCGAGCTCCGCGGTGAGACGCCACCGAAGGAGCTATGGGACCCGACTCAAAAGGGTCAAACCGAGATCGGTAACTTTAGGAAAAAGAAGTGAGTCGAATCGTTGTCCTCGGAGCAGGTAGCTGGGGAACCACGATTGCAAAGGTGATTGCCGATGGTGGCACTGATGTCACCCTCTGGTCTCGTCGTGAAGACCTAGCGACCGAGATCAACCTCCAACACCGAAACGGTGACTACCTACCCGGAATCAACCTTCCTCGGAACCTGGTGGCAACCAGTGACATCGAACTTGCGCTCTCTGATTCCGAACAGATCTACTTGGCCGTTCCAGCTCAGAGCCTGAGGGAAAACTTGGCTAGTTGGGCTCCGTTGATTCCAAAAGACGCAATCGTCATCAGTTTGATGAAGGGTGTCGAGCAGGGCACGGGCCTTCGCATGAGTGAGGTTATCGAGCAGGCGACCTCACTGCCTAAGACCAGGATTGCGGTTATCTCGGGCCCGAACCTCGCTCTTGAGATTGCCAAGGGGGAGCCAGCAGCAGCCGTTTGTGCTTGTGCCGATGCCGATCGAGCCGCAAGTGTTGCCCAGGTTTGTAGTTCGGAATACTTCACGGTTTTCACCAACACCGATGTCATTGGTACCGAACTCGGTGGAGTTCTGAAGAACCTCATCGCCGTCGCTATTGGAATCGTCAGCGGGCTGGGTTATGGGCAAAACACCAAGGCTTCGATCATGACTCGGGGTCTTGCTGAGATCACTAAGTTTGCGGTTGTTCACGGCGCTAAGCGCAAAACTCTATTTGGACTTGCGGGCCTTGGCGATCTAATTGCTACCAGTGAATCATCACTTTCACGTAACTTCCGAGCTGGCGAGATGCTGGGCCAGGGTTTCTCAAAAGGCGAAGTCGTCAGAAAGCTGCAGCAAACTGCTGAGGGGCTGACCTCAGTGGCACCCGTCCTTGAGCTCGCAGCCCAGCATGGGATCGAGATGCCTATCGTGAGCCAAGTGGCAGATGTTTTGGAAGGGCGAATGAAACCATCCGAATTTGGTCGCCAGCTAAACCTTCAAGATGCCGTGGAGGTGGAGTGATGAAAACAATCGCACTTCTTTACGGTGGGGCCTCAACCGAGCACTCGGTCTCTTGTGTCACAGCTCTCGGGGTTTACTCGGCGATAGACAAGAGCAAGTACCAAGTGGTGCCGATTGGCATCACTCAGTCCGGTCGCTTTGTTCACCATCCGATTGACCCAAGTTGGAAATTGGCAGATCTGCCTACTGTCGCAGCTGACGCTCCTTCAATAACTCTGACCCCAGGTTCTCAAACCGTCATTGTTGATGGCGGTGAAGTGGCTCTGGATCTAGTGTTCCCTCTGCTTCACGGACCAAACGGTGAGGACGGTTCAGTTCAGGGTCTAATTCAGCTCTTAGGTCTTCCATACGTCGGAAATGGCGTTCTGGCCTCTGCGCTAGCGATGGAGAAGTCCAAGGCCAAGGGTGTATTCCGAGATGCTGGACTTTCGGTGGCTCCAGAAATTGTCATCGAGCGCACCAATTACTCGCTTGATCCAGAGCGTGAATTGCGCAGGGCGCATGAGTTTATGCAGGGCGATGTTTTCGTGAAGCCTTCGCGCTCGGGCTCCTCAGTAGGGGTCACCCTGGTGAAGCACCAGAGTGAACTGAAGACAGCGATCGAGTTGGCACTTTCGCTTGATCAAACTGCGCTGGTTGAGCAGCGAATCTATGGCCGTGAGGTTGAGTGCGCTGTGTTGGAGGAGCCAACCGGTGAACTGCGACTCTCGCTTGCGGGAGAGATTGTCGTAACCGGTCGTGAGTTTTATGACTTTGAAGCAAAGTACCTCGATGGCGGTGCCGATCTTTTGGTGCCGACAAACTTGAGTTCTCAAGAGTTGGCCCAGATGCATGAGCTTGCCATCAAGGCCTTCAGGGCTCTGGGTTGCTCAGGTTTGGCAAGAACCGACTTCTTTTTGACCGATTCAGGTTTTGTTCTCACTGAGGTGAACACCATGCCTGGCTTCACGCCAATCTCGATGTATCCATCACTGTTTGCAGCAACCGGAGTTAGCTATGAGCAATTGGTCGAGACCTTGATTGCGACCGGCTTGGCTCGAGGAACCGATCCGCGCTAACCCTGAACCGTGCTGCAGGCCCTGGTTGCAGGAATTTGAGAAACTGCCTGCGCTAGCCCTTCTAAAGCGCTGACTCCGCTGGCAAGTGTTGAATCCACGATTACTTCAATTGCGGGGAATCGGGCGTAGCTAATAAATCTGTAGGTTGGCGCCTCCGAGTCATCAACCAGCCAGTCAACATCGCCGGCTGTGACACACGGCAGGGTCGAGACCTCTACGCCCTCTAAACCGCAGCGCATTAGAACAGCGGTCGGTTCACCCCAAGCCGCTGTTGCCTGGGAGTTAGTCTCTCGTTTTTCAAGCTCTCCGAGTGTGTCTGGTACCCGAACTGAAACCTCTGCACAGAGCGGGTTATTGGCATCTTCTGCGGCTTGCAGATTAACCACCGGCGCGCAACCGGCTAGCAGGAGAACCGGGATTATGAGCAATTTTCGCATCGGTTACAGGCTAGCGTTATCCGGTGAGTGTTTCCGACCCAACAATCTTCGAACTCGGTGAGAGTGAGGCACTAAAGCGTGCCATCGCACACTTCAAGCCTGGTTCTCACACCCTGGTCCCATCGGGCGATGACGCTGCGGTGATTAGGTCTGAGGGTAAGTATGTTGTCACCACCGACACCATGGTTCAGGGACGTGACTTTCGACTAGATCTCTCATCCGCGAGACAGCTTGGCATCAAGGCCGTTGCCACGAACCTGGCGGATGTTGTCGCAATGGGCGCAAAGCCCACCGCGATTGTGGTGGCGCTAGTGGTGCCCGAAACTACCAAGGTTTCTTGGCTCGAGGAATTCGCCCACGGGCTGCAATCTGGGATCGACTCACTTTTTCCCGGTTGTGAGGTTGTAGGTGGCGACTTGGCTGCCGGCGATCAAGTAGTAATCGCCGTCACCGCACACGGCGAGCTCGAAGCTGAGCCGGTCTTGCGATCAGGTGCAAAGGTTGGCGATCAGGTTGTGGTCGCTGGGACCCTTGGCCGTGCCGCAGCCGGTCTTGATCTCCTTTTGGCTCCTGACCCAACCTTGGCGGCTGCTTATCCAGAGTGGGTGGCGATTCAGCTGGCTCCAAATCCGCCGTTGCAAACCGGGCTTGATCTTGCCGCTCTAGCCACCTCCATGCTTGATATTTCTGACGGGCTATCAACCGATGCTGCCCGAATTGCCAAGGCTTCTGGTGTAACCCTGAAACTGCGCTCTAGCGCACTCTTGGGTTATGAGGCGGTTTTAGAGCTGGCCGCCCAATCGATGACCGCTCGGGGATTTGCTGCCAACGAGCGGGATTGGGTGCTAAACGGTGGTGAGGATCATTCGTTCCTGGCCACTGTTCCTGAGGGCACCAAGCTCCCGATTGGTTGCAAGGTAATTGGTGAGGTGGTCGCCCAGACTGCCGATCCGGTGCTGCTAGATGACCAGCCGCTGCTTGCTGGGGGTTGGGACTCGGTTCGGTCCTAGCCGTGCAGCTGAGCGTTTAGCTCAATACCTTTGCCGTCGCGAGCAATCGCCTCGATTGCTCCGTTTAGGGAGTTGCGGCGGAATAGCAATCCCGGAAGCCCGGAGAGCTCTGCAGCCTTTACGACCTGAGTCCTGCCGTCTAGGTGCAGGGTGACCTTAGAGCCTGCGGTCAGATAGAGTCCTGCCTCCACCACCGAGTCATCGCCAATCGAGATACCGATTCCCGAGTTGGCACCTAGCAGCGCACGCTGTCCGATCTCCACGCGGTGCTTACCGCCACCGGAAAGCGTGCCCATGATTGATGCGCCGCCACCGATGTCTGAACCATCACCGACCACAACACCCTGAGAGATGCGGCCTTCCACCATCGAAGCACCCATGGTTCCGGCATTAAAGTTCACAAACCCTTCGTGCATGATCGTGGTCCCAGGGGATAGGTATGCACCGAGGCGAACACGGTTGGCATCCGCGATGCGAACTCGCTCTGGGGTTACGTAATCAACCAGTCTTGGAAATTTGTCAATCGAATGAGCAACCACGCCAGCTCTTCGCAGAGTCATTGTGCGCGACCGGAAGTCTTCTAGCGACATCGCTCCACGATTGGTGAAGGCGACAATTGGAAGATTCGGGATAAGGCCCTCGAGATTGATGGTGTTTGGCTTCACCACCAGGTGGGAGAGCAGGTGCAAACGTAGGTAGGCATCTTGAGTAGAGGCAACTGGGGCGTCTAGATCGATCTCGACCCTGATTACCTCGGTGCGAACGTTGCGGATCTCATCTTGACCCACCATCTCATCAAGTTCACGCGGTGAAAACCACTGCAGATCCGACTTTGGAGCTGAACCCAACTCGGGCTTTGGAAACCAAACATCCAACAAAATGCCATCCATCGAAAGGGTGGCTAATCCGTGGCCCCAGGCCTTCTCAGTTAGGTAGTTATCGCTCATTGACCCAAGAATACAGGTAGCCTTTTCGCTATGTCGCTTGAGATTTCAACCAACCTGACCGAGCTAACGATGGCTGTTTGCAACATCGAATCGGTATCCGGTAACGAGGCTAGGTTGGCTGATGCAGTCGCGAGTGCTCTGTCTGCCTTCGCTCACCTTGAGATCATCCGAGACGGCAATGCGGTGGTTGCGAAGACCAATCTGGGCCGAGAGCAAAGAGTGGTTATTGCCGGGCACCTCGACACAGTGCCGGTGGCAAACAACCTGCCTGCAACCCTGCACCACTTTGAACGCGAGCAGGTAATCATAGGTCGCGGGACCGTCGACATGAAGGGCGGGATCGCAGTCATGCTCAAGCTGGCTGCCGAGCTCAGTGAGCCCAAGTACGAAATCACCTGGGTCTTCTATGACAATGAAGAGGTTGCCAGCGACCTAAATGGTTTGGGCCGCATCGCAAGAAACCGCCCGGATTTGATTCAGGGTGACTTTGCTGTGCTGTGCGAGCCGACCAGTGCGCTCATTGAGGGTGGTTGCAACGGCACCATTCGCATCGAAGTCAAAGCAAAAGGTGTCAAGGCTCACTCGGCGAGACCCTGGATGGGCAAAAACGCTATCCATGAGCTGACCGATGCCCTGATCACATTGAAAAACTTTGAACCTGAAACGGTAAACGTTGACGGTTTGGATTATCGAGAGAGCCTAAACGCTGTTTTAGCCAGCGCTGGCATCGCAACCAATGTCATCCCGGACACAGCAACCCTGACAGTCAACTATCGCTTTGCACCATCTCGGACCGCAGTCGAGGTTGAACAAAAGCTCCGTGATTTATTTGCCGGTTACGAGGTAGAGGTAACTGACTTGGCACTCGGTGCAAGGCCAGGTTTGGACTTGGGGTTAGCTCAGGAATTTGCAGCCAGTGTGGGCTCTGAACCGAGACCTAAATATGGTTGGACCGATGTTGCAAGGTTCTCAGCGCTCGGAATTCCGGCAGTGAATTTTGGCCCGGGAGATCCATCGCTGGCCCACGCTGATAATGAAAATGTTCCCGTGGGGCACCTTATCGATGTCCATAAAGCCCTTGGGGAGTGGCTGCGCGGATAATCGGGTTGGCTATCTGGGGCTAATTTTGGTTTAATTGGGGCTTCAGCGCTTTTTCCTAGGAGTTTTTCTCATGGCAGCTATGAAGCCACGCACCGGTGACGGTCCAATGGAGGCCGAGCGTGAACCGCGCGGACTCATTGTCCTTCGCGTACCGCTAGAGGGTGGGGGTCGTCTAGTCGTATCAATTAATGATGCAGAGGCTAAGGCACTTCACGCCGTTCTAGAGGGCGTTATCAAGAAGTAACGCTCAGCGCTTTACGACAAGCAGCAGTCCATCACCCGCGAGGGAGATGGTTGACAGAAAATCTTCCGAGCCGTCGAACGCTTTCAAAACATTTCTCACGGCTACGGTTTCGTCGTCTCGCAGGGTTGGGTTTGGCACCCTGTCCCTAAACAGAGCGTGAGCGATTACGAGAGCTCCACCGGGTTTTAGTAGCGACACTGCAGTTGGCAGTAGGCCTTCGATGTCTTCGGCGTCAATATCGATAAACACCAGATCGTATGCCGACTCAGCCATATTGCCCATGACTGCACCGGCTTTGCCGGTAATGGTTCTGAGCCTTGAGGCAGGGATGCCGGCTTGCTTGAAGTTTTCTTTAGCCACATTTTGGTACTCGGGCTCAGAGTCAATTGTGGTGAGAATGCTGTCTGATGAGGCAGAGAGTAACCACAGGCCAGAGATTCCGGCACCAGTGCCGACCTCAACCATGTTCTTCGCCTTACCAACCGCTGCTAACAGTGCAAGCTGCGAGCCAGTTGCTGGCGTGACTGACTCCACTCCGAGCTCATCAGCGTGACGGCGAGCAATGCGAATGTGCTCCGGCTCGAGGGGATAATCCTCGGCGAATTTCCAGCTCGAAATTTTGTCAATCATGTTGCGCTCAAGCATAGGCATGGTGCGGGTGAAAACACGGTATTCACTAGGAGTAAACTCTTGGCATGTTCGGTCTTAGCGCGGAGAAGTTCCTGCTCCTTGTAGTGCTGGCCGTAATCATTTTGGGACCCGATCGACTCCCTTACTACGCCAAGAAACTTGGTGAGCTAGTTCGCAAAGCTAAGCGCATGATTGATGGTGCGCAAGAGCAGATGAAGACCGAACTTGGTGGTGACTTCGAGGACATGGACTGGAAGAAGCTCGACCCTCGTCAATATGACCCAAGACGCATCGTTCGCGAAGCACTGCTTGAGGAAAAGCGTGAACAGCGGAACATTGCCCAGCAGCTAAACCGTCCAAAGCCAGTTCAGAAGCCACTCGAAATTGGTGAAGCTGCGCCGTTTGACGCGGACGCTACTTAAATCTTTCCCATCACCTTGGCTAGCGCCGTCATCAGCGGAGCCATCTTCTTGAAATCCTTAGCGCGGTTTGGCAGACCAATCGGTAATTTGTTAGCCACACCAATGGTTCGGGTTTCGGTGTAGCGCAGCAGTCCGCCAGGGCCTGAGCGTCGACCCATACCTGATTGCTTCATGCCACCCATTGGTGCGGCCATTGATGCCATGGTTGCGCGGTAACCCTCGTTGATGTTCACCGAGCCCGCCATCAGCTTGGATGCCAGCTTCAGCGCAGCCCGCTGGTCTCCGACAATCGAGGCGTTCAGACCAAACTCGGTGGCGTTGGCCAGTTCGACAGCTTCGTCCAGCGAGTCATAGCCAACTAGAGCGATTACCGGACCGAATACCTCTTTGTGCAGAATTTCAGCTCCCAGGGGGAGGTCAGTCAAAACTGTCGGGCGATAGAAGGTTGGACCAATTTCCGCTGCTGGTTCTCCACCTGTCAGCACTCTCGCACCTTCTGCGACGGCTCGTTTGATGAATCCGTCCACGCGCTCGATCTGAGTCTTTGAGGTAAGCGCCCCAAGGTCATATTCAAAGGCGTTCGAGGTGCCAAGAGTGAGGCTCTCTACCCGGCGCTTTAGCACTGTTTCAAACTCTTTCAGTGCGTGGTTTGGAACGTAGAGGCGTTCGATTGAGACACAAAGCTGACCCGCATTTCCAAACGCGCTGCCAATCGCAATTTCAGCTGCCTTTTCAAGATCGGCTCCCGGCATAACAATCATCGGGTTCTTGCCACCAAGTTCAAGGGAGTATCCGATTAGGCGCTTCGCAGCGCGCTCGGCAACTAACTTGCCAGTAGGTGTTGAACCAGTGAATGCCACGTAGTCTGCGTTGTCGGTGATTGCATTTCCAACCTCAGCTGGATCTCCGTATACAACGCGCCAGACGCCCTTTGGGACACCTGCTTTTTCGGCAAGGTCTCGAAGAGCCAAGACTGTGTGGCTAGTTTGGTTATCTGCTTTTTGGACCACGGTGTTACCCGCCATCAGTGCCGGGATTACGTCCATCAGCGTCAGTGCAAGCGGGTAGTTCCAGGGTGTGATGATTCCCACCACTCCAACTGGAGCTGGCTCTACGTAAGCGATGAGCATCAGCGGTACGCCCGCGCGTACCCTCTTACGACGAAGCAGCTTTGGAGAAACTTTGGCGTAGTAGGAGATGGCAGCGAGGCCGCCAGTGATCTCCTCAAATGCGTGTGAGCGGCTCTTTCCAGTTTCAAGCTGCAGCTGGTCCATAAGCGCGTCTTGGTTTTCAATTACCAGGTCAGCGTAGTTAGCGGCAATCTTGGCGCGGGCCTTTGCACCCAAGCCGTTCCAGCTCGGCTGCAACTTTTTGGCCTCCACGAACTCGAAAGCTACATCGGTGGCCGAGTAGGGCTTGAGTGAGTGAATGACTTCGCCGGATACGGGATTTACAACGCTGATGGAATCCATGGCTCTATTAACTCAGAGAAATGTCTAAACGCTTCCCCGCCAGACCTCTTGGGGTTCGAGAAATCTTTTGAGCCAGCTCAAGTATCAGGTTCGAAACCGGATCTTCAGGTTCAGCGATCACCAGTGGGACTCCTGCATCTGATGCTGCACGCAGCTCAGTCGAGATAGGAAGCTGTGCCAAAAGTGGCACCTGCTTACCGGTTTTGCGCTCGAGGGCTTTGGCAACTGAGGCACCTCCGCCTGTGCCAAATATCTCCATCCGACCACCGGGGGTGTCCAGGTAGCTCATGTTCTCGATCACGCCCAAGACCTCTCCGCCAACTTGACCTGAGATTGACCCAGAGCGCTCAGCAACCTGGGCGGCTGCCGCCTGCGGAGTCGTTATCACCAAGGACTTGGCCCCGGGCAACAATTGCCCAAGGCTGATTGCCACATCACCGGTTCCGGGAGGCAGATCAACAACCAGGTAGTCAAGATCTCCCCAGTAGACATCGGTTAGAAATTGCTCAATGGCTCGGTGCAACATGGGTCCTCGCCAGGCAATCGGCTGGTTGTCCTGCACGAAAAATCCAATTGACATCACTCTGACATCAAACGCAATTGGCGGCAGCATAAGCTCATCCACTTTGGTGGGTCCGGTCGTGATACCAAGTTGACCCGGGATCGAGTAGCCAAAGATGTCCGCATCCAAAAGGCCCACCTTGTTACCAAGTTTGGCCAACGCAACGGAGAGATTCGTAGTCAAGGTCGACTTCCCAACGCCACCCTTGCCGCTGCCCACAAATATCACCTGCGTGAGATTGCCCGGTTGCGCAAACGGGTTGAAGCGCGGTGGCTTGCCGCCACGAAGTCTTTCCTTCAGGGCATCGCGCTCTTGCTGAGACATGGTGCTCATCTCAAGGCTCACTTCGGAGAAGCTCGATAGTGCATTCCGAGCATCGCGCTCAATCTTCTGAGCAGCTGGACAGCCAACAATTGTGAGTTTGATTTTTAGCTCTACCGAAGAGTCCTGCTCTGAGAGAATCTCTACCATTCCAAGCTCGGTGATGGGTGCTCTCAACTCGGGGTCGATCACCGAAGCCAGCAGTGAAATAGCCTTGGACACTTACCCTCTTTTGTTTGCTCTGAGAGATAACCCTATTTGCTCGGCGCATTCGTGGCACAATCATGCAGTGGCAGATACAGCGAAGCGCAACCTAGGTCCTCAGATTCCAACCGGGCATGTCCTTGGAGAATTCTCCTCTTACCAGGATGCAATCGCACTGGTTGACCGCTTGGTAGCGGCTGACTTTGCAGCCAATCGAATCAGCATCATTGGTCTTGACCCCGTGCTGGTCGAGAAGGTTAGATCAAAACTCGGCTATGGACGTGTCGTACTCTCAGGAGCCATCACCGGGTTCTGGCTCGGCATTTTGATGTCTTTGCTGCTTGGGGTTGGTATTGAAACTACTGCCGATGGTCAACTGAGCTACAACCCCCAGCAATTTGCTGCGGTCTTGGTTGTTTCAGCAGGGCTTGGCATGCTGATCAACATCATTCGCTTTGCGGTTACAAAGAATAAGCGCGGTTTTCTCTCCACACAGATGCCGGTGGCATCGAAATACCGAGTTTTGGTGCCGGATCTTGACGCGGCTGCAGCGCTGAAGGCGCTATCAGCCGGCGGAGCCGAGTAGCTGCTCCTGATACCAGGCCTCGAGCCCCTCAACGGTTCGAGGTAGTGCGCCACTGAGGTTCTCAACACCTGTTTCGGTAACCAAAACATCGTCCTCGATACGAACACCAATACCCCTAAGTTCCTCAGGGACTAGTAGGTCGTCCTTGTGGAAATAGAGCCCCGGCTCAATTGTGAAGATCATGCCCGGTTCCAAGATGCCGTCCTGGTATAGCTCGCGCCTTGCTTGAGCGCAGTCGTGAACATCAAGACCGAGGTGGTGGCTGGTGCCGTGGACCATGTAGCGACGGTGGTGCTGACGCTCAGGATCTAGGGCCTCTTCAGCAGTCACTGGGATTAGGCCGAATTCGGCAACCTTGCGGGCGATCACCTGCATCGCAGCATTGTGAATGTCGCGGAACTTGATTCCGGGTTTTGCAATCGCAAAGGCGGCGTCTGCGGCCTCTAGAACCGCTTCATAAACTTTGCGCTGAGCATCGGTGAACTTGCCGTTTACCGGGATGGTCCTCGTGACATCGGCAGTGTAGAGCGATTCGAGCTCCACGCCGGCGTCAACCAGAATCAGATCTCCGTTTTTGACCTCACCGTCATTGCGAGTCCAGTGCAGGGTGCAGGCATTTGGACCGCTGGCTGCAATGGTCTCGTAGCCAAGGTCGTATCCCTCGACTCGAGCGCGGGAGAAGAACGCAGTCTCAACTACACGCTCACCCCTTGGCTTTCTGGTGGCAAGCGGCAAGGCCCGAGCAACGTCTCCAAAACCACTGATGGTGACTGCGACGGCTTTGCGCATCTGAGCGATCTCGTAATCATCTTTGACAAATCGCATGCTCGATACCGCTTCGGCAAGCTTGGCATCGGCAAGAGTCAGGTGCTTACCCAGCTTCTTGAGGGCTTTCGGCAGCTTGGCTAGATCTTTGGTTGCAAGACCCAGCTGAGCTTGGACCTCAGCGAGGTTTGGTCTTCTACCCACCCAGAACTCACCGATCATGGGGTTGGCGAAGAACTCATCACTGTCTCTACCAGCGGTGGGTCGGAAGAAGAGTGTGGACTGAGCTTTGCCTGATGTGGCATCGATAACCAAAACCGAGTCTGGCACCGTGGCAGTGCCCCAGCCGGTGAGGTAGTGAAAAGCGGTGTGTGGGCGATAGCGGTACTCGGTGTCGTTGGAGCGCGTCTTCATACCCCCGGCTTCAATCACCAGGACCTTGCCCTTGAATGCCTTAGCGAGTGCAGCCCTTCGATTGGCTGCATACTGCGCCACTTCCCACTGCGGTAGATCGCTCTTAGGGGTGTCAGCCCAGTTATCCGAAATGAACTTTAGGAACTCCGCTGATTGAGGAGTGCGGGAGCGGTTGCTTTTCTGCTTCGATGCCATAGCGACTATTCTGCTCCTGTGATCGACCTTCATGCACATTCCAACCACTCAGACGGTATTGATTCACCGAGTGAACTGGTGCAAAACGCTAAGTCAGCAGGGGTCACCGTTTTGGCGATCACGGATCACGACACCGTCTCAGGCTGGGATGATGCAATTGCTGCCGCCAGCAGTGCGGGTATTGGTCTGGTTCCGGGTATTGAAATTTCCACGCGGGCGCAGCTGGATGGTGAGCGCGGAATCTCGGTACACCTACTTGCATACCTGCCAGATCCAAGCTTCAGGCCGCTTATGGATCGTCTTGAGGATGTTCGAAACTCCCGAGTATCAAGAGCCATGCAGATGGTCGAGCGCCTGGCCGAGGATTACCCCGTCAGCTGGGAAGAAATCATGCAGCATGTGAAACCGGGAGCAACCATTGGCCGGCCTGCGCTTGCGGACGCACTCGTGCGTGCGGGTGCCGTCCCGGACCGCTCCAGCGCATTTGAGTCAATCCTGCACCGCAGGGCAAAGTACTACGTTTCAGAGCGCACCCTCCCTACCGAGGAGGCGATTGAACTGGTTCGGAGAGCAGGTGGCGTGCCGGTCATGGCCCACCCATTGATTGACTTTCCAGCCGGTGCGTCAGAACTTGATTTGCCATCAGAGCACTTTGAGAAGTTCATCCAGGCTGGGATCATGGGGTTTGAGGTTGACCACAGAGCGGTTCCCGAAGTAGCCAAGCCGTGGCTTAGAAACCTCGCGCTAAAACACAACCTGATTGTGACTGGGTCCAGTGACTATCACGGTGTGGGCGGCAAGGACAACAGGCTCGGTGAAAACCAAACCTCTGAGCAAATGCTGGATCGAATTATCGATCAGGCCTTTGGCTCTGAAGCGTTTTTGTAGTTTCTGCGGCGCTCGCGATTGCGCTTTGGTGCAGCCGGTTTTGACTCCTGAGGCTTCTGGGATCTTGACCTCTCAGAACTAACCTTCTCGCCAGCAGGTTTCTCAACCCTTGCCTTCGCAATCCGACCCTTGGTGCCCTCTGGAATTCCAAGGTCGGCATATATGTGCTTCGAGGAGGAATAGGTCTCCACTGGGTCTGGGGTTCCCAGATCCAATTCACGGTTTATGTGGACCCAGCGGGCCATGTCTTCCCAGTCCACAAACGTGACAGCCACACCGAGCTTGCCGGCTCGACCGGTTCTTCCAACGCGGTGCAGGTAGGCCTTCTCATCCTCTGGGACTGAGTAGTTGATTACGTGGGTCACGTCATCGACGTCAATACCTCTGGCGGCAACCTCGGTTGCGACCAAAATTTCCTTTTTGCCAGTTCGGAACGCGATCATGGACTTCTCGCGGGCCTCCTGGCTCATGTCACCGTGTAATGCTGTGGCGCGGAAACCGCGATCAATCAACTCTTCGGTCAGTTTCGCGCTGGCACGCTTGGTCTTCACGAAGATCACGGTCTTGCCGCGGCCTTCGGCCTGCAGAATGCGACCTACAACCTCGTCCTTGTCGAGCGCGTGGGCGCGATAGATGAACTGCTTGATATCAGCCTTGGTCTTGCCCTCTTCTGGGTCCTGGATTCTGATGTGTATTGGCTTGTTCTGATACTTACGCGCAAGGTTCAAAATGGCGGCAGGCATGGTTGCGGAAAACAGCATGGTCTGGCGCTCTGCCGGAGTGTATGCAAATAGTCGCTCAACATCAGGTAAAAAGCCAAGGTCGAGCATCTCATCAGCTTCATCCAAGACCATAAACTTGATTTTGGACAGATCCAGCAGCTTTTGCTTTGAAAGGTCAATTAGGCGACCCGGAGTTCCCACAACCACCTGGGCACCGCGCTTCAGTGCGGCAACCTGACCCTCGTAGGCCTTGCCGCCGTAAATAGCAACAACCTCGGTGACGCGGTTACTGCATGCGATCTCCAAATCAGAGGCAACCTGAATGGCGAGCTCTCTAGTTGGAACCACGACGAGCGCTTGAACCCCGAGCCCTGGCTCAAGCCCAAGTGATTGAATCAATGGCAAACCAAAGCCCAGAGTCTTTCCGGTTCCAGTCTTTGCTTGACCGATGACATCGGTTCCAGATAACGCGATTGGAATGGCCTGCTGCTGAATTGGGAATGGAGTTGTGATTCCTCTGGAATCTAAGGCATCACAAATGTCTTGGTCTATGCCTAGTTGTTGAAAAGTCAAAAATCTCTCCGATGATTGTTTGAGCGAGCTCCGAATGAGCGTCGGCTCAGCTATAAGCTTTTGGTGTGCTGGATTGGTTCCGAAGAATACGTAAGGTTTCTCAGAAACTTACGCTTCCGTCTCGCGACGCCTCGATGGGGCGCAGTCAAGTCCAGCTCAACCCTCAAAAGCTTACTCCTAGACCTGAGATTTATCTCGGTCAGCTTTCTTACCTAACACTCAGAGCTAGTGAGCTATTGGCTCAGGATGCCCTCTTCGCACCCTCCAAGGAGCTCAAGTCGGAACAGGCCAAGCTAGCTAAGTTGTATGGGTCCAGGCACAAGGAGCTCTCGCACTTGTTGGCAACCGTTGGTGGATCGGTAGATCTAGAGGATCAGCACGCCAACAGAATCGATGACATGATTCGCTTCACTCAGGGCGTTGGTTGGCATGAGTCCACGATCCGCTTCTACCTACTTTGGGGCATGCTTGAGCAGTCTGCGAAGGCCGTGGCTAAGGGGCTGCCGACCAACCTCAGATCAAAAGTGCTTGCCCAGCTGGGTCCCGAGCTAGAACAGTTCTGCTTCGGGGCTCTGTCCGCGGAAATGCATAAAAGAGCCGATCTCTCATCGGTCTTGGCCATGTATGGCAGATCGCTTGTTGCCGATGGCCTCTTAGAGGTAAGAAACTCGGTAGACATTTCTAAGCTGACGATTCAACCGGGTCAAAATGAAGAGCCAGCCGCTTTCGCCTTTAGAGCAATCGAGCCGTTTGTGTCAGAACTGGTCGCCGCGCACTCAGCTCGAATGGATCGACTAGGCCTTACCGCCTAGGCGAATACGCTCCAGCTCTGCTACTTCTTCGCTTTCGCGCTTAGAGTCGAGGTAGCGAACGGCAAAGAAAGTCGCTGCTGGCATCGCTAGCATCACGATGAACCAAATCCACGCTTCCTCGTAGCGGAATCCAAACCAGGTCAGAATCAGCCAAAGCGCAGATCCGGCGACTACTGAAACACCAAGCGGCACAAGCCTTCCAAGACGGCCAGATGGCGGCATAACAAAAGGGGTAACTAGAGCCAGAATCCCAGCGTAAATTGCAATAACTAGAAGTTCCATTAGGCGATGAACCCCACAGGTCTGGCCTTCTCGGCGCCAATCTCAACAAATGCAATCTGGGAGGTTGGAATCAAAATCGTCTTGCCTTTTTCGTCCTGCAAACTGATCAGCGCTTGCCCGGATTCAACTGCTTTGGCAATCGATGCGGTGAGCTCTGATGCCGAAAGCTTGGACTCGAAACTGAGGTCACGAGGGGATTGGGTGATGCCGATACGAACTTCCATGAATTCCTCCAGCCATAAGGTTACGACAAGAAATTGTCACCCTCTGCACATAGATTGTCAGGGTGCAAAAAATCATTCGCCTAGCTCTCTCTGGCCTCAATGGTCTCGAGCATGGCGAGAGCTACTGCGTGGTAGGTGCTCCCGGCACGGGAAAGACCTCGTCGCTAATTGACCTGGTTTTGGAGCTGGAAAAGATTTATGCACCTGAGCAGATCCTCGTGCTTAGTGCATCCAGGCAGCAGGCGACAACACTCAGAGATCAAATCTCGCTCGCCAGCCGCAGGGCCAGCTCGAAGCCCAGGGCTCAGTCGGTTACTGGATTTGCGTTCAGCGCACTGGGGGATGCCGGTCATGATTTCAAACTCCTCACCGGAGCGATGCAAGAGCGGATTCTGCGCCGCCTCGTTTCCGAGAACGAGCAAGCACTTCGACAAGTGGGCTTGAATTCCAGGTCGACTCAGCTTGCTGCCTTTATCCAGGAGCTTCGAGATCTGCTTCAGGTAGTTTTGGACTTCGAGCTAAACACCGAAGACTTGGTGCGATTGCAGACTGAGTTTCCAAAACTAAAGCTCGGTGCGCTACTGGTCATTTTCGAAAAGTATCTGAGACTCCTTGACGACGAAAAACTCGTTGATCCAAGCACGCTTCTCACTCAGGCGGCCCAACTTCCCCCTACTCAGTCGGTGGTTTTGGTGGACGATGCCCAAGAGTTTTCAACCGCGGGCCTAAAGCTAGTGGAGCACCTGCTGGGTTTCTCGGGCGGGGTTATCTTTGGCGATCCCGATTCAGGAACTCAGGGCTATCGCGCTGCGGAGCCGGGTAGCTTCTTGGCTTTAGCAAAGCATCGCCTCTATCTAGCAGAACTGAAAACAGAGCTGGCTAACCAGGGTCTACTGCAAAAACTTGGCACGAAGCTACCCACTGCGGGTGCTGGGCCTCAGCGCTCGGTCTTCGTCCCGGGGAATCAGACCAATGCCCTGATCTTTGATGGAACACCCGGCGAGGCCGACTACCTAGCAATGCAACTTCGGCGCATGCGGTTAGAAGCCAGAGTGCCTTTTTCAGAGATGGCAGTGATTGTCAGAACCAGAGCTCAGGTTGAGCAGTTGTCCAAAGACCTTGCGCTCAGAAATGTTCCGATCTCGGTGCAAGGTTTAGATGAGCCGCTGGCAAAAAACCAGCTCAGTCGAGCAATCTTGGATGTTGCTTCACTAATCACTAATGCGCCCACGCGGGAGATGCTGACCTCGATTTTGCAATCCGGCCTGTTTGCCCTAAACCCCATCCAAACTAAGCGACTTGACCGATTTCTCGTGCATGAATTTGGGCTCAGGGTCGATGCTGCTTGGCTGGAGGCCTTCGAGTTGGGGCTAGAGCATGAGAGCTTTGAGGCGAGAGCGTTCAATCGTTTGGTCGAGTTGGTTCGTAAGCTTCGCCATTTGCAATCGAGCTCCGCACACCAGGTGGTCAGCGCCATTTTTGACTTGGCCCCAAAGTCTTTGAGCGAGCAGTCCAGATCAAGAGCTGCTGTGGCAGCTGCCGCTAATCGAGATCTGGATGCCGTCCTGAGATTGTTTGCCGCCGCCATTCGATTCGATGAGCAGGGTGGTCAAGTGGGCGATTTTGTGGCCGAGCAGATTGATCAAAGAGTGGTCGAGGATGCACTTTTTTCAAAGGCAAGCATTGATGCCGTAAGTATTTTGACGCCCAGTGCACTGGCGGGTCAGCGCTTTGAGATAGTGGCGCTTCCCAGACTCCAAGACGGCATCTGGCCTAACCTCAAATTGCGCAATTCCATGCTGGGCGCAGGTTCACTCAGAAGCTACTTGGCTGGCCGTAGTGAAACACCTACCGAAACGGTGCGTTCTGAGCTTGCAGACGAACTAAGGCTTTTCTACAAAGCCGTAGCTGCAGCTAAATCCTCACTTCTGCTGAGTGCGATGCAGTCACAGGACGAACAGCCATCCCAATTCCTCACCATGGCAGGCGCAACCCTAAGTTCCTTTGAGGGCACTATTGAATTTGATTTGCGTCGATTGGTCGGGCGACTTCGGCAGAGGTTGGCGGCGGGGGACCAGAGCGCTGCGGACATGCTGGCTCTGATGGCCTTAGCTGATGTCCCAGGCTCTCATCCGTCTAACTGGCACGGAATCTTGGAGCCCTCTTCCAGCGAGCCGATTTTCCTCGAAGACGAGGAAGTTACCCTGAACGCGTCAGCTCTGGATGCCTTTGAGAAATGCCCAGTTCACTGGTTTGTTCAGACTTTTGCCGTGGGTCGAAAGAGCTTTCAGGCCAGCATTGGAACCTTGCTTCACAAGGCCCTTGAATTGTCGACTTCCCCGGGTGACATCCAGACCTACGTTGAGTCGAACTGGCATGAACTTGAATTTGAAATGGGGTGGCAGGAGCGTGCCGAGCGACAGCGAGCCATGGAGATGGCAGCTCTCTTGACGGAATACTTGGCCTCGGCACCCACCCTGGTATCTGCCGAGGAGGGCTTCGAAATAGAGGTCGGAAGACTCCGAATTCGCGGAAAGATTGATCGTGTTGAACAGGCGGCGGACGGTTTGGAGGTCGCCGATCTCAAGACTGGCAAGACTTTGCCGGATGCGAAATCCAGTAAGCAGTTGGCGGTTTATCAGCTCGCGGTGAGCAAAAAGCACCCGGATAAAAAGGTCTTGGGGGCAAAGCTCGTGTCGGTTGGGACCGGAAAACTCAAGGTCTCTAGGCAGGATCAGCTCGATGAGAAAGTCCTTGGTGAACTTCAGCTCTCTTTTGCAGACTTTGAGTCAGCCACATCTACTGAACAACTAATTGCAAAGGTGTCGGAGCATTGCAGCGCTGATGCGGACTGTTCCATCTTGTTAGCCAAGGCGGTGAGTGGTGCCTAAATATTCAGCGCAGCAGGTTTATTCGATTCTTGGGGATTACACACTGACCCCCGAACAGGTCAAAGCGGTAGAGGGGGCATCAACTCAGGATCCAACTTTGGTCATCGCGGGAGCTGGCAGTGGGAAAACCGAGCTTATGTCAGTTCGAATCCTTTATCTGGTTGCCAACGAATTCGCTCTGCCCGATGAAATCCTTGGCCTAACTTTCACCAAGAAAGCAGCGAGTGAGTTATCGGCGCGAGTGCTGAAAGCCCTATATCGACTCCGTGAGAGTGCAATGTGGCCGCAGAATCTCGATCAGGATTTCCTACCACCCAAGATTGCAACCTATAACTCTTTTGGTAACGAGGTGTTTAGGCAGTTCGCGCTTGAGGTTGGGTTAGAACCTGATGCTCAGGTGCTCGGGGCATCAAGTGCCGTTGGGTTGGCAAGAGAGCTGCTGCGAAGGCTAAACCTTGATGATCACCCCGAGTTAGGCGATTGGGACAAGACGGCGGGCTATCTCACCGAGAAGCTTCTAGCGATGGTCCAGGAAATCACAGACAACCAAGTTTCTTGCGACACGGTGAGAGATGAGCTGCTGCGTTTTGAGAATCATGTCGCGGCTCTGCCTAAGACCGAGGGCGGATCCATGGAGCGATTTGCCTACACCCAGAGTTTTCTGTTCGATGCCGCAGTCAATCAGTTGCTTGCTGGTCTAGCTGAGCGCTTCATTGAGCTCAAAAGAGAGCGAAACTTGGTGGATTATGCGGATCAGGTATCACTTGCCCTTGAAGCAACAACCAGGTCAGCGATAGACCTGCCCTATAAGTTCGTGATGTTGGATGAGTATCAAGACACCTCTGCTATTCAAGTCCGGTTCTTGGCTCAGCTCTTCAGAGGTAAGCCTGTGATGGCGGTGGGTGACCCCAATCAGGCGATCTATGGATTCCGAGGCGCTAGCGCTGCAAACCTCAGCAGCTTCTTTGAGGACTTTGGATCGGGAGAGACCCTGTCTCTGAGCACGTGTTGGCGCTCTACCGAGGAGATTGTCCAGGTTGCAAATTTCACGGCATCCTCGCTATCAAATCCTGGCCTAGACCAAATCAAACTTCGCGCGATCAAATCAGGTGTCGAGGTGTCGGCGGTTTTTCACCAGGATGTTTTTACTGAGGCTCAAGCTGCCGCCAGTTACTTCGCAATGAACCTCAAGGATCAATCAGGAGCGCTGCTCACAAGAACCAAATCACAAATGGGGATTTTCGTCGCGGCCCTGGAGCAGCAGGGTGTGCCCGTTGAGGTGAGTGGACTCTCGGGGTTGATTGAAATTCCCGAGGTGGTGGATTTGATAGCACTTCTCAAAGTGCTCTCAAGTGCTGAGGCATCGGTCGAGCTAATTCGGCTTTTGACATCAGCGAAATGGCGAATCGGACTTCGTGATATCGCCAAACTCGGTGAGATGGCTAAGCGGCTGACAAGAATCAGGCCGGAGGCGGATTCTGCGAGCGAGGTCACGTTGGTTGAAGCCCTCGACTCGCTCCGATTTGAAGGATCGCAAAAACACAGTGACATCAGCGAGGCTGGGCTGTCACGGATGCGTCAGGCCGCTCTTTTGCTTCACGCGCTCAGGAGCACACCGTCACTTTCAATAACCGAGTTAGCCTGGCTCGGAGTGCGAGAGCTCGAGATTGACATTGAGCTTTACGCCAGATCAAAGGCAGCTAATCCACTGCGACACCTTGAGCAGTTCATTGAGCGGCTGAGTGAATACGAGTCTGCAGCTGTCCGCCCAAGTCTGGGCGGCCTCTTGCAATGGCTTGAGTATGCCCTTGAACATGACAGTTTTGAGCTTCCAAAGAGCGGCTCCAAAAAGGGTGTTGTTCAGCTGATGTCCGTGCATGCTTCCAAAGGTTTGGAATGGGATTTGGTTTGGGTGGCACAACTGGTTCAAGGCGCTTTCCCAATCGACGGCAAGGACTCCAAGGGCTGGCTCACGGCTGGAAAAATCCCTTACTCGCTAAGAGCCGATTCCAGGGTGCTGCCAACATTCGACTATCAAGCATCCAAATCTCAAAAGCAGCTGAATGAGCAGTTCTCAGAGTTCAAGGATGCAGTCAAAGCGAGGGCACTCTTGGAGGAGAGGCGTTTGGCTTACGTCGCTTTTACTAGAGCCGCTAAAGAGCTCACTCTGAGTGGTTCCTATTACAAGCCGGGTACTCAAAAGCCAAGGCAGCCATCGGCGTTTTTGTTAGAACTTAGAGATGCTGGACTGGTTTCGTTTGATCTCCCGCAGGCGCTAGAAACTAACCCTTTAGATGCAGTGGCGGAGATGGCTAGCTGGCCCATGTTCGATTCCAACGCCAAGCTTTTGCAGCTTGCCGATTTGGTCTCGACTCGGCCCAATGTTGCACCCTCACACGAGCTCGCGCTGTTGTTTGAAGAGCGTGACCGAAACCGAGAAAACCACCAGCCCTGGATTCCAACCAGAATCTCGGTCTCTAACCTCGTCCGTTTCTTAGATGATCCAGGTTCCTTTCTCGCCGAGCTGGCCCGCCCGCTGCCACCGGGCTATTCGGACTCCGCTCAGCGCGGCACCCAGTTCCACTCGGCCATCGAATCGATTTTGCTGGAACAAGAAATTGAGCTATCAAATCCGGACTTAGCGTCACTGGTTGAGCGATTCAAAGAGTCAAGATTTTCGAGTTTGCAGCCGCAATACATTGAGCAGCCGATTGAGTTTGTACTCGCTGGGCACGTCGTTGCTTGCAAGCTTGACGCGGTATTTTTTGACGGTCAGCAGTATGAAATTGTCGACTGGAAGTCGGGATCCAAACCCAATGCCGACGATCTTGAGTCCAGGAAAGTGCAGCTTGCGCTGTATCGAATCGCCTTGTCTCAATGGCTTCAAGTTTCTCCCGAGCGCATCAGAGCAAGTTTTTACTACGCAGCTGATGATGCTGAACTAGCGCCAGACAATTTGCCTTCTTTGGCAGAGTTAGAGAAGCGAATTGAAGAGCTTAGAAAAGCTCGTCAGGGTTAGGCTCTTTGGATTCTTCAACTGTCTCAATTGCCTCAGTGGATGTAGCAAGCTCTTCCTGAACATCTTCTTCAAGGCTCACGGATAGAAACTCAACCTCCGTAAATGACTCCTCAACCTGTGCCTCGGAAGGTTCAGCGTTTACCTGCTGAATTGGAGTTGTGATCTCGGCGATAAGCGCAGTTCCAGCCGCAATTCCCGCGAAACTGGCGGCACGGAGGTCCCTAAGGGTTCCAGCATCTTGTTGTTCGCGGAGTTCTTCGATTAGCTCTTCGGCCTGCTTGATCAGAGCCTCATCCTGCTGCTCTAGGCAATAGACGAGCCAGCTTCCCAATTCAAGTTCGGAGTAAAGGGCTGCACGCTGCATCAGGTTCTCATCGGCTGCAGGCCTTGCAGCGCGGTAGTGCAGCAGGGTGTCCTCGACCGTGGAGGCTAGGCCACCACCGACAATCCAAGCTAGATCCTCGGCGGGGTCAGCAACCTTTAGATCAAAATCTGTCATTCCAACGACACGCTGGCCATCAAGTAGCACAGCATCCTTCGAGATTCCGCCGTGGATGACGGTGGGGTGGAAGCGGAACAGCGAGACATCTTCAAGGGCCTGCTCCCATCGATTCAGAAGCGAAGCGGGAACCTTGCCGGTTGACGCAATTCTGTCGAGCTCCGCTACCCTGCTGTGCAGGATTTCTGGAGCGGAATACTCAGGAAGACCAGCACTGCGAACCACGTTCGGGTCCAGCTGGTGAATTGCAGCTAGTGCGTCTGCCAGGGTCTTCGAGAATCCACCAGGGGAAAGTTTTGCCAAGTCTGGCTCGTTGCCTGAAATCGTTGTAAATAGGGCACCGGTCAGACCTTGGTCGTCTTTGGTGATGCCAACTTCTTCCCTCACCTCAAAAGGCAACTGTCCACTGTTCCCAGTCAAGGCCCGGACAACTGCACGCTCTAGAGCCAGGTTGGCCTCAAACTGAGATTTGGCTGGCATCTTGAAGATAAATCCGAAGCCCAGTTCGTCTCGCAGCTCCAGCTGCTCCACACCGTTTCGGGTCTCGAGTTTCTTGTATGCACGGAAGTTTTTTCCAGGCGCAGCGTCGGCTGCCAGCGCAGCTAAAATCAAAGCAGGTCTACCCACTTGATTAGGTTAGACATTTCCGGTCCAACAACATCGGAACGCCACGCACCCCTAGGGAAGTCAATGGATGATTCAGCTCGGCACCCGCTGCTGGATTCCCTTGATGAAGACCAACGCGAGGTAGCCCAGCAGCTTCGGGGTCCAGTTGCTGTCATAGCGGGCCCGGGCTCCGGTAAGACTCGAGTTATCAGCCACCGCATCGCTTATGGCGTGGCAATGGGTGTCTATGATCCTGCCAAGGTGCTGGCCCTTACTTACACAAATAAGGCTGCAGCTGAGCTTCGCACCAGAATGCGTGCCCTTGGAGTTCCGGGCGTCTCAGTCAGAACTTTTCACGCAGCTGCATTGAGCCAGCTCCAGTTTTTCTGGCCTCAGCTAACGGGAGCTCAGGCCCCAAGGCTGGCTCCCTCCAAACTTGCGCTGCTTCGTGAGGCTGCCGAGTCGCAAAGAATTCGATTGGATCAAGACCAGTTTTTCGCCATCCAGTCTCGCTTGGAGTATTACCGCTATACGCTCACCGACCCCAGCGACGATAACTTTGTCCCGATCGGAACGGTTCAATTTGAGCAGTTCCTTGCCCTATCTGATTCCTACCAAGCCCTAAAACGCGATCGAAAGCTAATCGACTGGGAGGATGCAGTCTCACTTGCAGCCGGAATGTTTCGATCCGAACCTCAGCTTCTAGAGCAGTTTCGACAGCAGTATCGATTCTTCACGGTTGACGAATATCAAGACATTTCAGCACTTCAACAAGCACTCCTAGAGACCTGGCTCGATGATCGCGAAGATGTCTGTGTCGTGGGGGATCCGCGTCAAACCATCTACAGCTTTGCGGGAGCAAACCCGGAGTTCTTGATGAGATTTTCCGACCGGTTTCCGGCAGCGGATGTATTTGAGCTCAACCGAAACTACCGATCGTCTATAGAAATCGTTGAATATGCCAACCGCATTTTGGGTCCGGATCAGGTGGCTCAACGCACACTCAGTTCAAGGCCTCGTTTTGTGGAGTATCCAACCGTTAGCGCTGAAGCTCAGGCGATTTCGCTCCGGGTCAGTGCCCTGTTAAGGGAGGGCGTTGAACCGGGTGAAATTGCAGTTCTGGTGAGATCGAATCATCAAATAGAGGCCATTGAAAACGAGTTGACCGAGCAGGGGATACCAACGCTGGTTAGGGGAGCTGGCCGATTCTTTGCAAAGCCTGAGGTGGTTCAGGCGATGCATGCACTTCGTGCTCTGACCGTGACTGATTTAGAAAAACCAACTTTCGCTGCGGTATCTGATGTGCTGCGCTCACTGGGTTGGCGAACCGAGGGTTCTGGCGAGAGTTGGGAGAGCTTGAACTGGTTCATCACTGTGTTGGATGAGCTTGGTGGTAATCCAGCGGTCGCGGATTATGTCCGCGAACTCCAGGAACGTGAGCGCTCCGGCCACGAGCCGGCCAGAAACGCAGTGACTTTGGCGACAATCCACTCCACTAAAGGCTTGGAGTGGAGGTGTGTCTTTGTGGCTTCGGTGAGCGATTCAGTCTTCCCGCCATCTCGATCGGCTCAAGAGCAGTTCGCCGAAGAGCGCAGGCTTTTCTTTGTTGCTGTAACCAGGGCGCAAGAGTTGCTGGAAATCTCCTTTAGCTCGGATCGAGGTCGCTCCCCACTACTCGGCAGCCACAGTTAGCCGCTGCAACCTCAGCCTCCACAACCGCCATCGACTGCCTGTCGAGTTGGAAAATCCGACGATCGAGCGGTTGATCATCAATTAGTGAGCTTGCTAGCGAGGTCGCGATTGAGGCGGCAAAAAATACCGACGCCGAGTCGCCGAGATCTCTGTCCAAAAAGCTCAACTGGGTTGCCGTTGCAATCCAGTTGGGATCTCGTTGTGCCCTTGCAACCTCCAGGCAACCTAGACAGGGGGTAATGCCGGGAAGGATTAGGTGAGAGACCCAACAGCCCCGCTCGGTGAAGACAATCGCCAAATGTGGGGTGTCTCTTGCCATCCAGGTCTGATAGCTCGATGGGGCGATGACATCATTTGCAATCAAGATCGCCACGCTAATCCGATCTAGGGTGGCCGTGATTCGAGAGTGCTGAATTACTTCGGCATTTGGCGAAAGCATTTCTTTTGCCGCACGGGCTCTCGCTTTGCCTAGGCTTTCGCGAGAATGCCCCAGCGCGCCGGTATCGGACTCTGCCACCCGGGCTTGATCGAGGGTGTGGAATTTACGAAATCCTGCTCCCGACATTCCTCGCGCAATAGCCAAGCCAGTTGTTGAAAACGATTCGATGAATATTTCGGCCCGTGCTCGATTTCTGAGCGCCAGGATCGGGTCTATATTTTCGCCCAGATAGAGACGCATCAGCTCAGCAAAGCGTTGATCAACATCAAGTTGTGTGAGCTCTGCCCCCAGAGCGCTTGAATGTCGAACCAAGCTGCCCAGCCGGGTAAGCAAATCTGAAACCTCAAGCTGGGTGGTGCTGGCTAGCTTTGCCAAGTTTCTCAACTGGTTATCTGGCAATCCCTCTTCCAGGATTTCCAGGACCCGCTGCTGTCCCGGGGTATTCACAGGGACCTCGAAGCCGCGCTCGGAACCGTATCTTCTTTTCAGGTCTGAGGAGTAGAGCCTTGCGAGCGCAGGATTTATTTGCCGAACCATGACCCGATGCTGACATCAAATGCCAAAGCGCGGGCTCAGTTCTCCACAGCTCTATTCGCCAAGCAAATTTCTGAGTTGAGAATCGAGGTCATCCTCTGATTCGAGCCGCGCTATCAGCCTGGCCGGATCCCGAATTTCTTCGATGCTGGGTAGCTGATCCGGGTGGGCTAGCAAACCGTCTCGAACCTCTGCACCAAACTTCTCTGCCACTAATGACATGGCGGAAGCAGCCTCTCTGACCAAGCGCGGAGTTAGCTCGAGTCCCAGCAGCACGGCAAAAGTCTTTTGTCCAACCCCCGATGCCGAGCGGCGACGTCTGTAGAGCTCCTGCAGCGCTTCGGCCGAAGGAAGTCGTCTGGCAGCTGTGAGGCTTACGCTGTCCACCCAGCCCTCAATCAAGGCGAGCGTGGTCTCGATGCGCTCAAGTGCAATTTCTTGGTCTTCGGTCCTTGCGACCAGGGCAGATCCGAGTTCGATCACGGTCTGCATTTCTTGACCGGATTCGAGCTGCTCAGCCAGCTGCTGAATTGAGTTGGTATCCACTTTCAACCCAGCGGCAAACTGTCTGATCTGAGCAATGATTTGTTCACGAAGGTATGGATTTGCGGCAAAGAGCGATGCGCCCGCGAGCTCCCGCAGGGCAAGGTAAATCAAAAGCTCATTTCTGGGAGTCTCGAGGTCTTTGAACAGCTCGGCCAAATTCTGAGTCACTAGAGCGGGTCGGTCGTGAAGCGGAATGCCGATTTCGGACCCGGTCAACACTTGCTTGGCAAGACCGCCAGCGGCCTGCCCTAGCTGCATCGCAAAGAGAGTCGCGCCCGCATTCCCCAGAAAATTCGATGCGCTTCCCAGGGCACTCTTTAGTTCCTCCGGCATGGACTCAGACAAAGATTCGTTCAGGGCTTTGGCCATGCTTATTGCGATGGGCTCACTCAACTGCCGGAACAGCGGCATCGCATCCTGCGCCCACATGGACCTTGTCAAAATCTTGGGTTGTTGAAAGTTCTCAAATCCAGTTTCTTCGCTGAGCCAAAGCTTGGCGATTTCAAAAGCGTTTGGTACCTCTTGGGCGATCGCCGCATCGACCGAGCCCTCACTCGCTCTCGCTATGGAAACCGCTTGAGAAAGAGCTAAATCCCAGTTCACGGCATCGCTGTTGCCAGAGAACATGGTCTGAAAGTTAGACATCAGGTTTTGTAGTAAACCCGGATTGGCCATGATGCCACTGACTTTTTCGAGCATGGCTGGATCGATTTTGCCTGACTGCATCATCTCGCGAATCAATCGCTCTAGTTCATTGGGATCCGGTTGCTCGTTCACTTGCCTGCCTCTCGAACTAAACGCTAATAGCTAAAACTGAGTGCGCTCTGTTTTCTCACGCTGTTCGCCCAAGGCGTCAAAGCACACGCCCCATTGTCAGCGGGGGAATCTAACATTTACTCGATGACGTTCTTTAGATCCGGTCGACCCCCCAGAAGACCTCGCAGCTGGGCGATAACTGGCCTGCTAGTGCTTGCGCTTATTTCGCTCGCAGCCGTCCCCAGTGGGTATGTAATTCAGAGACCTGGAGCCGTTTTCAACGTGATGGCTGAAGTTGATGGCAAGCAGGTGATCACCTCGGGTGAGCTAACTTCCTATGAGTCGGACTCACGATTTGACGTCACCACAATTTCCCTGCTTGGCAACCGAGAATCTAACCCAAACTGGATTCAGGTCCTGTTTGCTTGGGCAGACCCAGATCAGGTTGTCCTGCCGCTGGATGAGGTTTTCCCGCCATCTAAAACCACGGCTGAAGTTCGTGCAGAGAGCACAGCTCAAATGGAGATTTCGCAGCAGGATGCGATTGCTGTCGCTCTCGGGCACCTAGGTTATGAAGTCCCCAGAAGACTGTATGTCAACGCTGTGGTTGCCGACACCCCAGCCGCCGGCCTAGTGATAGCGGGTGACTTTGTGATTTCAGCCGGTGGCGTGAAGGTTGCAACTTTCGAAGAGCTGCGGGAGCAAATTACCAAAACCGAGGGTGCAGAAATGGAGCTCACGGTTGAGCGCGATGGCAAGTTGGTTCAGTTGAAACTGGCGCCACAACCACGCGACGACAGTTATTACATCGGAGCAATGGTCGGCTACACCTACGAGTTTCCAAAAAAGATTGAACTTCAGCTGGGGGATGTTGGTGGCCCCAGCGGAGGCCTTATGTTCACTCTCGGCATCGTTGACCGATTCACTCCAGGCTCACTTGCCAAAGACAACCACGTGGCTGGCACTGGAACCATCTCTGGAGAGGGAAATGTTGGACCAATCGGAGGGATCCGATTGAAGATGGTTGCCGCCGAGAGGGCGGGCGCCGACCTCTTCCTGGTTCCAGATGGAAACTGTGAAGAAGCTGAAGGTTTTGTGCCACAGGGGCTTGCGGCGGTTTCCGTGGCAAACTTTGAGGAAGCAATTCTGGCAATTGAGAATTTAAATGCTGGAAAGACTTTTCCAGCTTTGAGCTGCAAAAACTAACTAGGAGCGTCTGTGACCTTTCCTGCACCTGCCCAACGCAAAGTCTCACCACTTTCAATTGCACTGGGAATTTTGGCCGCCATCGCTTTTGCACTGTTCAGTGCCGCCGGCGTTTACACCGACTGGCTCTGGTTCAACCAGCTGGGCTATGAGGGTGTATTTCTGAACCAGATCATTGGACAGGTCGCCGCATTCGGCGCTGGGTTTGCAGTGATGGCTATCTCGGTAGGTATTGCATTGGGTGTTGCGTGGAAGACCAGACCGGTTTACGTGCGCATGCCCGGTGAGTCGCCTTTTGAGGCCTACCAGCAAATGATTGAGGGTCTGAGAAAGGTCGTAATGTTCGGCCTTCCGGTCGCTCTGGGAATCTTTGGTGGACTGATTCTCTCTCGCGAGTGGGAGAGTGCAGCACTGTTTTTGACTTCAGGTGAATTTGGCGTGACCGAGGAGCAGTTCGGCCTCGACGCATCGTTCTACGTTTTCCAACTTCCGTTCTTGCAGCTATTGGTCGGCTACCTTTCCGGCGCAATCTTGATGGCCGGCATTGTCAGCCTCGCCGTCCACGTAATTTACGGTTCGGTTCGATTCACTGGACGCGATGTTCAGGTTTCCAAGTCAGCCCGAGTTCAAATCGCAATCCTGGTTGCTGGCTACTTGCTAGTTCAGGGTGCAAGCCTCTGGCTTGATCAGTATTCAACCGTCACGACGGCCGGATCTTTGTTCACCGGAGCAAACTACACAGATGCCAACGCCGTGATTCCAGGTCTCCAAATTCTTGCCATGATCTCTGTGGTCGTAGCTCTGGCATTTCTATTCACCGCCTTTATCGGCAAGTGGCGTATCTCCATAATTGCGACCGCATTGATGGTGGTTAGCTCTCTGGTTCTCTCCGGACTGTATCCATGGTTGGTGCAGACCTTCCAGGTGGTTCCAAACGAAAGAACACTGGAGAGCAAATTCCTGCAGCGCAACATAGACGCAACGAGGGTTGCCTATGGTCTTGATGCTGTTGAGGTCGTCGACTACGACGCAAAGGTTGTTGCTGAACCCGGAGCGTTGAAAAACGATGCGAAGACTACAGCCTCGATCCGTATCTTGGACCCGGCACTGGTTAGCGATGCTTTTAGACAACTAGAGCAGTATCGCCAGTACTACAGCTTCCCGAACCGTCTGCATGTCGACCGCTATTCAATTGATGGTCAGACTCAGGACACCGTGGTTGCAGTGCGTGAACTGAACCAGGCTGGCCTTGGTGAGTCTCAGTCTTGGTACAACTCCACGATCGTTTACACTCACGGATTTGGCTTGGTCGCGGCTTATGGAAATAAGCGTGACAGCGATGGAAAGCCACTGTTCTTGCACTCTGGAATTCCTCCAGTTGGAGAACTAGGGGACTTCGAGCCACGTGTCTACTTCAGCCCAAATGCCCCGCTCTACTCAATTGTTGGCGCACCTGAGGGTGCAGAGCCACTCGAGTTTGACTACCCAGCCGGCGAGGACGGCCAGCGCGAGACCTACACCACCTTCTCGGGTGAAGGCGGCCCTGCCATTGGCGACCTATTGACTCGAGTCGCCTATGCATTGAAGTTCCAGAGTGAGCAAATCTTGCTTTCGGATGCCATCAATGCCAACTCGCAAATTCTTTATAACCGTGACCCAGCTCAGCGTGTTCAAGAGGTAGCTCCCTATTTGACGCTCGACAGCGAGGTGTACCCAGCGATCGTTGATGGTCGCATTAAGTGGATTGTTGATGGATATACCCTCAGCAATAAGTTCCCTTACTCCAACCTTGAGAACTTCGGACAGTCTGTGCTCGACTCTGCTTCGGAGGGATTCCGAGGTGGTATTGGTTCGGTGAACTACGTCCGCAACTCAGTCAAGGCCACGGTTGATGCTTATGACGGATCCGTGGATCTTTATCAGTGGGATGAAAAGGATCCGATTCTTAGTGCTTGGATGAAGGTTTACCCAAACACGGTTCAGCCAAAGTCAGCGATGAGTGCTGAGCTAATGTCACACGTTCGCTACCCATCTGACCTATTCAAGATGCAGCGCTCAGTACTGGGTCGCTATCACGTGACCGAAGCTGGTGCGTTCTACTCTCAGCAGGATGCTTGGATGACCCCGAATGACCCAGTAGGGACCAACAGTTTGGGCACCCTTCAGCCTCCTTATTACCTGACAATGCAGACCCCGGGTCAGACTCAAAGCGCCTTCTCGCTTTATTCGACCTTTATTCCAAAGTCGACCGGCGAGACCACTCGAAATGTTCTAACCGGCTATCTTGTGGCCAACTCTGACGCGGGCGCAAAGGAGGGAGAGGTGAGCTCCAACTTTGGCAAGCTGACCTTGCTCAACTTGCCGAGAGAGACCATCGTTCCAGGACCGGGACAGGTGCAGAACAATTTCAATGCCGACAGCAACGTCTCCTCACTACTGAACCTTCTTCGTCAGGGTTCGACTCGCGTATTGAACGGAAACCTACTCACGCTCCCAGTCGGTGGCGGCCTGCTCTACGTTCAGCCGGTATATGTTGAGTCAACGGGTGAAACTAGCTACCCACTACTTCAGAAGATATTGGTTGCCTTTGGAGACCAAATTGCATTCGAAGACACCCTTGATGAAGCCCTCGATGAGCTATTCGGCGGTGATGCAGGAGTTGATCCAACTCCAAGCAACCCATCACCGAGCACTGATTCTCCAAGTGTTGATCCGGGCACAGGCTCTGGAGATAACCCAGCTTTGAGCGCGGCGCTTGAGCGAGCAAACAAGGCGCTGCAAGAGAAGCAAGCGGCTCTCGCCGCTGGAGACTGGACTGCATTTGGTGAGGCGGACAAGCGTCTTGCCAAGGCAATCGAGGATGCTCTGGCTGCGCTGGACTAATTCCAGAACAGCTGGTAGCATTTGAACTTCGCCGCGGGGTGGAGCAGTTCGGTAGCTCGCCGGGCTCATAACCCGGAGGTCGTAGGTTCAAATCCTGCCCCCGCAACCAATTAGAAACAGCCCCTTCGGGGGCTGTTTTCTTTTTATGTGGATAACCCAAATCACAAAATTGCGAGTCGGCATAGTCTGCGCTCATGCGGATTTTTGTTCTCTTGCTTATCTCAGCTCTAGCCGGGTGTGCATCAACATCTCAAGAACGCCAGCTCGCCAACTATCTAAATGATTCGGCCGGCGGCATTGTCTCGGAAGAGTTATTTGGAGCCGCCAGAGATGCCCAGGTCAGGGCACTTCGACTTCTAAGTGATTTGGGCTGGAGTCAGTCTGGTCAAGCTAAATATTCGGACTTTGAAGTCTTCGACGATTCACATTTTGAATTCTGCCTAGACGTCTCCGACATCTACTTCACAGACAAGGAGTTGAAGCGGGTTGAGCTCGAGCGGGGAGAGGCAAGGCTCTTGATGCGGGCTCAGACTGAGCAGATTGCTGGGGTTTCGAAGATTACAGAGTTGAAAGAGGTGGGCAGTTGTTAGTCGAGGCATTGTTGGTATTAGGAGCCTTGAAAGGTTCATGTGATGTCACCCTTGCAGCGTTGGGAATTTGTAGCTCACAGTGTGATTCCGCAGCCCTAGCCACCGGAGAGTTTTCGCTGTGTGCAAAGAAGGAAGAAACCAGGAGCACTGGGACTGCAAAGCCAACCCCGATGCGCGAGTGCAAGTACTACGTGAACGGAACCATCGATGTTCCGACTCAAACGATCATCACAGCTTGGGTTGAGGTTGGTTCCAGACTCTGCATCGGTGATGAGCCAGTCGAATCAAAACCGGTTTATCGATCGGTGACTGAGCAACTAGACGACATCTTTTCCGCGAAGGCTCAGGCTCCGGTCGCATACCGAGAGTCTCGGGATAATCCCGAGCCGTTTGAGGCTATTCATTTCTTCGCTGAGTCAAGTGACCAACGGCAAACTGGTTCACTTTTTGGCGAAGCTGCTCAAATCAGATTCCGCCCGGTCGGCTTTCAATGGGAATTCTCAGATGGTGCTACCGGCTACGGGCGCTCCAACACCCGAAGTTTTGACGGCCAGGGAAATCATTCGGCCCAGGTCTTTGTGAGGTTTGAGGTGGACTACGAAACAGGCGGGACTTGGCATCACAATGCAGCCCAATTCACGCTTGGGAGCAATCTGGTTTCAGTTCGAATCGTGGATCCGCCCAGACGAACACTCTTGGTTGACGGGCAAGGCTAAGGAAGTCTTCAGGAATAATCCATAAAATCTCCAGAGTTGCTGGTTCATAATCAAGAGCAACGAAAGGCGATGTCGATGTCTAATCAGTGGAATCGTTCCTCCGACGCTCAATTTCTAGTGAGCCCCGCTTACCAAGCGCCTCAGACTCCAAAGTCCAAGCGCTCTTCCAGCAAGGTGTTTCGCCCGCTGGGCATTGCGGCACTGGCACTGAGCACCGCGACTGTCGGTGGCATCATCGCATCCAGCGCGTTCACGCTTTCATACTTGACTCTCAGCCAGCCGGCTCCGGTGGTCGTAAACAACGCTCAGGCCGTGAATTGGGTGACCGGTGCGGCCGCGGCTGCGGCACCATCGGTCGTCACCCTTTCGGTTGAATCCGACACCTCATCAGGTTCAGGTTCCGGCGTTATCTTGACCGAGGATGGCTACATCCTCACCAACGCTCACGTGGTGACGCTGAGTGGACTAACCGAGGATGCCAGGATCGCGGTGCAGCTCTCGACCGGTGAGGTCTACAGGGCCAAATTGATTGGCTTTGATCCGGTCTATGACCTCGCAGTCATCAAGATTTCGGAGACCGGCCTTAAGCCAATCGTCTTCACTGACTCAGATAATTTGAACGTTGGTCAGGATGTTGTGGCCATCGGTGCTCCGCTTGGACTGGCATCAACGGTGACCCAGGGGATTGTCTCAGCTCTGGATCGCACCATTCAAGTTGCTAGCTCAGAGGTCAACGGCGACAGCAGTTTGCAGTTTTGGACCGGATCTGGCGGCGCACCAATCAGCCTTCAGGTGATTCAGACCGATGCAGCCATCAACCCCGGTAACTCAGGTGGAGCGCTGGTGAACAGCACCGGCGAACTGATCGGTATCAACGTGGCCATCGCGACTGCAGGAGGCGGTGAGGCTGGAAGCATCGGCGTAGGTTTTGCTATTCCTTCCAACACCGCGCAGCGCATTGCTCAAGAAATCGTTGACACTGGTGAAGCTTCACACGGACTGCTGGGAGCACTCGTCAGGGATAACTCTGAAGCCGATTCATCCTTCTCAACAGGTGCCCTAGTTGAAGATCTCACCGAAGGTGGAGCAGCTGAGAAGGCGGGCGTGAGAATCGGTGACGTGGTTGTGAAGTTTGCCGGCAAACGAGTCAACGGAGCGTCGGACCTGACTGCGCTTGTTAGAGCTCAGCCAGCAGGTGCAAAGGTTCAGGTTGATGTACTGCGCGATGGGACTGTCATATCAATGACCGCAACTCTGGGCGACGCCTCCGACCTAAAATAATCGGCATGGATACCCAGCACGGCTCAAGCACTCTCGAAAAAGAGCAAGTCGAGATCGACAACGGCGATCACGAGCGCTACTCACACTACGTAAACAAGAACAAGATTGTTGAGTCCGCCGTCATGGGCAGTGCAGTGGTTGCGCTCTGCGGCAAAGTCTGGGTGCCATCGCGCGACCCACAGAAGTTTCCGGTCTGCCCAACCTGCAAAGAGATCTACGAGGGTCTTATCAAGGACTAGATGAACTCGGTTGGTATCGCGGCCTCGCCTCTGGAAAGACGCAGCGATCCGACCGGTAGCTCGGACAGAGCCAACTGGTGATGAGTTCTAGATTCGCTGAGCGTCGGCTTGAAAACCAGCTCGCCCTCCTTGATGTAGCCGACCTGAAGTTCTCTTCCGGCAGCGTCATCTGAAATTAGTTCGCGAACCGCTTTGCCATCTTGCAATTCGCGCACTGCTCGCTTCTTGCCGCCTCGCGATTGCTTATTGGCAGACTTTTTGGCCATCGCGATCCAATTTTGACCATCAAAATGTGAAACCAATTTGTAGACAAAGCCAGCGGTTGGAAAACCTGAGCCCGTTACCAAAGAGGTGCCAACACCGTAGTTGTTCACCGGTGCCTGCGCCAAAGCGGCGATGGTGTATTCGTCTAGGTCACTTGTGACAGTGATCTGGGTTTCCGTGGCACCCAAATCATCAAGGAGTCTTCGCACCTCGATGGCAGAAGTCACCAGGTCTCCAGAGTCCAGTCGCACAGCGTGCAGCTTGCCCCTTGACAACTCCACTGCTTTTCTAACAGCGCGCTCAACGTCGTAGGTGTCTACCAGTAGCGTTGTTGAATTACCAAGCGCATTCAACTGCGATTCAAATGCTTGATCCTCGGTGTCATGAAGCAGGGTGAATGAGTGAGCGCTGGTGCCGAAGGTTGGGATGCCATACCGCATACCCGCTTCAAGGTTGCTGGTGCCATCGAATCCGACAAGATAGGCCGCTCTGGCGGCAGCGACCGCAGCGTCCTCGTGCACGCGTCGACCACCCATTTCAATCAGTCGGCGTGAGCCAGCTGCGGCTCTCATTCGCGCGCCAGCAGAAGCTACTGCTGAATCAAAGTTGAGAATCGAGAGGATCACTGTCTCTAGCAGCACAGCATCCGCGAAGCTGCCCTCCACTGTCAAAACGGGGGAGTGAGGGAAGTAGATCTCACCCTCTCGGAACCCGTGGATACTGCCTCTGAAACGATAGTTCGCCAAGAACTCCAGGGTTTGCTGGTTGACAATTTGATGAGCTGCTAAGAAGTCGAGCTGGTCTTGCGTGAAAGTAAAGTCATTGACTGCATCCAGCACTCGATCAATGCCCGCTAAAACCCCAAACCTTCGCCCGGCCGGCAAGGATCTGGAGAACACCTCAAATACGCATGGCCTTGAGGCCTTGCCTGAATGCAAGGCTGCCTGAACCATTGTTAGCTCATAGCGATCGGTGTAAAGCGCGACAGACACCACTACAGCCTAATCAGGCGTGCCCTACCGCTCTAGACTTACGGAGTGGATCCAAGACCAATTGGCGTATTCGACTCGGGTGTCGGTGGCCTAACGGTGGCCCGTGCAATCATCGACCAGCTGCCGCACGAATCAATTGTTTATGTTGGCGACACCGCCCATGCCCCCTACGGCCCAAGACCCATATCTGAGGTTCGAGAACTCGCCTTGGAAGTTATGGACGAACTTGTTGCATCTGGGGTCAAGATGCTTGTGATTGCTTGCAACTCAGCCTCCGCAGCTGTCCTTAGAGATGCGCGCGAGCGCTACACAGCAGGCATGGGAGTTCCTGTGGTTGAGGTGATCCAGCCAGCAACAAGACGAGCGGTAGCAACCTCTCGAAACCGCAAAGTCGGAGTGATCGGAACAACCGCAACGGTTACCTCGGGTGCTTATGAGGATGCATTTGCTGCTGCTGTCGACCTAGAGATTCACACTCAGGCCTGCCCAAGCTTTGTGGACTTTGTTGAACGCGGCATCACCTCTGGGCCAGAGGTTTTGGCGGCAGCCAAGGAGTATCTGGAGCCTTTGAAACAGGCTGGCGTTGACACCTTGGTTTTGGGTTGCACTCACTACCCGCTGCTGCAAGCTGCCATCTCCTATGTGATGGGCGACAAAGTCACGCTGGTTTCCTCCGCCGATGAGACTGCCAAAGATGTTTTCCGCACTCTTACCGAGCATGATCTTTTGGCACCTGAGGGCGCAGTTGCGCAGCACAAGTTCATGGCCACAGGAGATGCTCAAGAGTTTGCCCAGCTCGCTCGCCGATTCCTCGGTCCAGAAGTTCAAAACGTTGAAAAACTTGAAAGCAAAGGAAGCTAATGCCAAGACCAGCAGGCCGAGAGAATCACCAGCTACGACCAGTGAGCATCGAACGCAACTTCACAATTCACGCCGAGGGATCGGTCTTGGTGAGTTTTGGAAACACCAAGGTGCTCTGCAATGCTTCTTTTACTCCTGGGGTTCCGAGATTCAAAAAAGACTCGGGTGAGGGCTGGGTGACGGCCGAGTATTCAATGTTGCCAAGAGCAACTCACGATCGCAGTGATCGCGAAGCGGTTAAGGGCAAGATCGGTGGTCGAACCCATGAAATCTCAAGGCTGATTGGACGTTCGCTCCGAGCCGTGATCGACTTCAAGGCCCTGGGGGAGAACACCATCGTCATCGACTGTGATGTGATCCAGGCAGATGGCGGCACCAGAACAGCCGCGATTACCGGTGCCTACGTGGCCTTGGTTGATGCAATCAGTTGGGCAAAGAAAAATGGTTACATTGCGCAATCTGCCAAGGCAATTCTGGACTCGGTAGCTGCGGTCTCGGTCGGTGTCGTAGATGGGGTGCCAGTCACAGATCTCGAGTACGTAGAAGACGTCAGGGCAGAGACAGACATGAACGTGGTAATCACCGGTCGAGGTCTGTTTGTAGAAGTTCAGGGCACCGCCGAGGGCGCTCCGTTTTCCAAAGACGAACTGGATCAACTGCTCGAACTTGCCGTGCAGGCTGGCTCGGAGCTATCGGCTATTCAATCCCAGGCGCTTGAGCAATAGTTATGAAGCTCTTATTTGCCACCGGTAATTCACACAAGCTCTCCGAAGCCAGGGCAATCCTTGGTCCAGTGGGCATCGAGGTCGAGTCTTACTCTGGGCCTGAGCCAAAAGAGACTGGAACCAGCTTTCTCGAAAATGCTTTGATCAAAGCGAAGGCGGCTTTTGAAGCCACCGGCGTTCCCGCCTTTGCTGATGATTCAGGGATTTCGGTTGAAGTGATGGGTGGCGCACCCGGCATATTTTCGGCAATTTGGTCTGGTGGTCGCGACGACAAGACCAATCGCGACCTGCTGCTCGCTCAAATGCAAGACATAGCTCCGGAGCATAGAGCCGCAAGCTTTGTTTGCACGATTGCTTACGTTTCAAAGGACGCCGAAATCAGTTTCACGGGAGTCTGGCCAGGTCACCTCGCCTTGGAGGCAAGTGGAGACCACGGCTTTGGGTATGACCCAGTTTTCATCCCCGAGGGATTTGAGATTTCAGCTGCAGAGCTAGAGCCTGAGATCAAGAACTCGCTGTCCCACCGCTACATGGCATTGATGCAGATGCGTCAGTACTTTGCCGAGCTATAAGCCTAAATTTTCCGAATTGTAAAAAATGTAACGGACATTTTTGTAAGCCGATACAGCATTGTTATCCGAATGTAACCGCTTGCAGTAACATCTTTCTTGCTTCAGGTAATAACCTGTCCAAAGCCTCCAATCGCGAGGTTCGCCTTCGGGCGATTTCGAAAGGAAAAATATGTCAACACTACGTCGCCGCGCTGTTGCGTTTGGTGCGACCGCTGTTGCAGCTACCCTGGTCCTAGCCGGTTGCGCAAGCACCGAGGCTCCAGAAGAGACTGCATCAGAGTCCACCTCTGACGAATGTGCCGCTTACGCCGACTACATGGGCAACGAGGGCACTGAGGTCGAGATCTACACCACCATCATCGACCCAGAAGCATCCCTATTCATCGAGTCCTTCGCTGAGTTCGAGGAGTGCACCGGCATCACCATCAACTGGAACGGATCACAGGAGTTTGAGGCTCAGATCTCTGTTCGCGTTGAGGGTGGCACCGCTCCTGACATGGCGATCTTCCCACAGCCAGGTCTGCTAGCTAAGTTCGCAGGCAACGGTCTAGTAGCAGCTAACGACAAGACTTCTGCTTCTGTCGACGAGAACTACACCGCTGACTGGAAGACCTACGGAACCGTTGACGGCGTCTTCTACGGCACCCCACTAGGTGCAAACGTGAAGTCATTCGTTTGGTACTCACCAAAGACCTTCGCAGACAACGGCTGGGCAATCCCAACCACCTGGGAAGAGCTACTAGCTCTATCTGACACCATCGCAGCTGACGGTTCTGTTCAGCCTTGGTGTGTTGGTTTCGGTTCCGGTGACGCTACCGGTTGGGTTGGAACTGACTGGATGGAAGACCTAATGCTTCGCTTCCAGGACGCTGCTACCTGCGACCAGTGGGTTTCTGGCGGGCTTCCATTCAACGACCCTAAGGTTGCT